>MDTG01242198.1_pt1 | contig 95457 bp, 86 predicted proteins | sample 811421 | NCBI WGS metagenome assembly MDTG01 (sample SAMN05326645, study PRJNA326480) | marine metagenome | isolation source: seawater | place: Pacific Ocean: South East | collected 2011 | reverse complement strand
TCCACCCTATACATTTTTCCCGGACGGAGGCCCGCGGAAGCGGGCTGCAGATCCGGGATCGACCGAAGATCATCTCAAGCGATGAGCATCCCGTAGATCCCGTCACTTCGCCCGGCCGTCGCCGGGCTTGCAGCCGGGAAAAGCGGGGGGTGTTTGGATGCTTTGGGTGATGATTGCCGCTTCAGCACGCCCTCTCCCCGGTGGGGCCGGGTAGAGGGGGGAGGTCACGGCGATCGACCCTAGAGTGCGTTCAGCACCGCCTCTGCCCGGTCGCGATAGGCCTGGCGTTTTGCCTCGTCCATCCGGTCCCAGTTTTTATAGACCGGGCCGAGGCGCGGATTGCCGCGCAGGCGGTCGGCATTGCGGTCGAGGAAGTCCCAGTAGAGGGCATTGAACGGGCAGGATTTGGGTCCCGTCTTGTCCTTCACATCATAGCGGCAGCCGGCGCAATAATCCGACATGCGGTCGATATAGGCGCCGCTGGCGGCATAGGGTTTCGAGCCGAGAAGGCCGCCATCGGCGAATTGCGACATGCCGATCGTGTTGGGCGCCTCCACCCATTCGAAAGCGTCGATATAGACGGCCAGATACCATTCATGCAGGGCGTGCGGGTCGATGCCGGCGATCAGGGCGAATGTGCCGGTGACCATCAGGCGCTGGATGTGGTGCGCATAGGCCTCGCGCCGCGTCTGGCCGATGGCGGCGGCCAGGCAGGCCATGTCCGTCTCGCCGCTCCAGTAGAAGTCCGGCAGGGGGCGGGTGGCCTCAAGCGCATTGCGGCGGACATAGTCCGGCCCTTCGCGCCAGTAGATGCCGCGCACATATTCACGCCAGCCGATGATCTGGCGGATGAAGCCCTCGACGGCGTTGAGCGGGGCCTCGCCGGCTTGCCAGGCGGCTTCGGCGCGGCGGCACACGTCCAACGGATCGAGCAGGCCGGCATTGATGTAGGCCGACAGGACGGAGTGATAGAGGAAGGCCTCGCCTTTCAGCATGGCGTCCTGATAGTCGCCGAAATCCTTGAGGGCCGTGGCGATGAAATGGTCGAGCGCCTTTTCGGCATCGGCCCGGGTCACCGCGAAGCGGAAGGGCCGCAGATCGCCGAAACCGTCCGGGAAGCGCGCCTCGACCAGGTCCAGCACGTCGCGCGTGATCGCGTCGGGCTCGGCGCCGAAGGGCTGCGGCATGAACAGGTCGCCGCTGGCGGGCTTGCGGTTCTCGCTGTCGAAATTCCAGCGGCCGCCGGCCGGCTTGCCGCCCTCCATCAGAAGACCGGTGCGCTGGCGCATCTCGCGATAGAAATATTCCATGCGCAGCTGTTTGCGCCCGTCGGCCCAGCGGTTGAAATCATCGTGCGAGCAGATGAAGCGGTCGTCTTCCAGGATGATGACCGGCAGGCCGAAGCGCTCTTCCCAGCTTTCCATTTCCGCGCGCAGCCGCCATTCACCGGGTTCGGTCAGGATGAGGCGCTTGTAGTTGCCTGCCGCCAGCGCATCGGCGACGGCGCTCGCCAGCTCGGGGCAGGGCGGGGTCTCGTCGAAGGCGCGGTAGATGACGTGCCGCCCGGCCGCGCGCAGCTCGCCGGCGAAATGGCGCATGGCGGAGAAGATGAAGGCGATCTTCTTGCGGTGATGCCAGACGTATTCCGTCTCCGCCGTGACCTCGGCCATCAGGATGTCGGCATCGCCGGGCTGCAGCTGGCGCAGACCGGGCAGGCCGGGGCTCAGCTGGTCGCCCAGAACAAGGACAAGGTCTTTCATCGTCAATCCGATCCGCTTTCACCGGGGATACGTAGGAGACGGGGAGAAGGACCAGTTAAAGGGTGCGAAAGGTGCAGCCATGACGCAGACGGCGTTGATCATCGGTGCGACGGGCGGGGTCGGCCGCGCGCTGGCCGATGTGCTGGAGGCACGGGGCGCCCACGAGCGCGTGGTGCGGCTGTCGCGACAGCCGGATCCGGCGGTGGATGTGTGCGACGAGGCTTCGATTGCGCGAGCGGCGGCCTGGCTGGCGGCCGAAGGTGTTGCGTTGCGCCTGGTCATCGATGCCACCGGCTTCCTGCACGACGAGACATTCCGGCCCGAGCGGGGTCTGGCGGAGATCGATCCGGACCATATGGCCAAGGCCTTTGCGGTCAATGCGACGGGGCCGGCGCTCCTGATGAAGCACTTCCTGCCGCTGCTGCCGCGCGAGGGCCGCAGCGTGTTCGCCACCCTGTCCGCCCGGGTCGGCTCGATCGGCGATAACCGGCTGGGCGGCTGGCATGCCTATCGCGCCTCCAAGGCCGCGCTCAACCAGCTGGTGCGCGGTGCCGCCATCGAGCTGGGCCGCAAGCGTCGCGAGGCGATCTGCGTGGCACTCCATCCGGGCACGGTGGACACGCCGCTGTCCCGGCCCTTCGCCCGGTCCGGCCTCGCCGTGCGGTCACCGGATGTGGCGGCGAAGGAGATACTCGCCGTGATCGGCGCGCTGACACCGGCCGACAGCGGCGGCTTCTTCGATCACAAGGGGGAGCGGGTGGCGTATTGAGGGGGAGCGGCTCGCAGCGCCGCAGCGCTCAATCGCAAAGGAGAAATCGCGCGTGTCGCGGACAGCCCTCCTACGCCGAGGCTTCGGAGGGCACCTCTTCGCCCCGGGTGCGCGCTGCGGGTGGCTTGCCACCCGAAGCCCGCAGGGCGAAGGGTGGAGGCACCGCCCGGAATCGAACCGGGGTACAAGGATTTGCAGTCCTCTGCGTAGCCACTCCGCCACGGTGCCGCACTTGCGAGCCGGGAGCTATAACCGGAGTGCGCGGGCGGGGCAATGGACCAGTTCACAGCGATCTGCGTTGCGGCGGTTTGCCATGCGGATGCGGCGAATGGCCTCTCGCGCAGCAGGGCGGTTGCCGATCCCTCGCAGGGCAGGATATATCAGCGCACACATGACTGGCCGCAGGCCGATGGGACGGCAGTTCATCCAGGGAGATGCCCGTGAGCGAATTCGAACAGGCGCGCAAGCACATGGTGGACAGCCAGATCCGCCCGGCCGACGTTACCGACCGTCGCCTGATCGCGGCCTTCCTGGACACGCCGCGTCATCTCTTCGTGCCGCGCGCACGCCGGGCATCTGCCTATGCCGACGCCCAGGTGGCGACCAGCGAGAACCGCACGATGATGCGGCCGCGCGACCTGGCCAAACTGATCCACGCCGCCCAGATCCAGCCGACCGAGCTGGTGCTCGATATCGCCGGTGGCCGCGGCTATTCCACCGCGATCCTGGCGCGCATGGCCGAGACGGTCGTGGGTGTGGAGAATGACGAGGACGGCCTGTCCCGTTCTGCCGGCCTCCTGTCGGACATCGGTGCCGACAATGCCGTGGTGATCGAAGGCGATCCCAAGAAAGGCGTGCCGGGGCAGGGGCCTTACGACGTGATCTTCGTCAATGGTTCGGTCGATATCGTGCCGGATGCCTGGTTCGACCAGCTGGCCAATGGTGGCCGCCTGGCCGTGATCGTGCGCAAGGGCCCGGTGGGCAAGGCGACGATCTTCACCAAGTCCGAAGCGGGTATCGGCGAGCGTATCGTGTTCGATGCCAACGCCACCGTGCTGCCCGGTTTCGAGGCCGAGCCCGGTTTCACCTTCTGATTCCGCACTGACCGGATTCCGTCGCTGCATTTCTGCATGGCCGGATTTCCCTGTCTGTGAAGTCATCAACTGATGACTTGTGCATGACGAGGGGCTAAAAGTTTGGCAAACATCGTTCACTTTGCTGGACGGGCTTCCTATATGCAGGCGACATTGCGTCGCTGGCCATCCGGCCTGCCGGCGGTATAAGGTTTTCCACGAGGGACGGGCTGGGCCGGTCCGCGCGACAAGGGGTGCGTAGATGACGCGTTCGACACAGGGACCGAAGGGGATTTTCGGGGCTGTACTGGCAGGGAGTGTCTCCCTGATTGCGATGGCCGCACCGGCCTGGGGCCAGTCGCTCGAAGACACCCTGATCATGGCATATAATTCCAATCCGACGCTGCAGGCCGAACGGGCCAATCTGCGCGCGATCGACGAGGGGCGGGTCCAGGCGATGGCCGGGCGGCTGCCGACCGTCTCCGCCGACGCCTCCATCTCGCGCCAGCATGTCGAGTCCCAGAGCACCTTCGTGATCGGCGACGACCGGGTGTCGTCGAACAGCACCAGCGACGCGACCCCGAAGAATTACTCCCTTACCGCCAGCCAGCTGATTTATGGCGGCGGCCAGGTGAGCGGCGCGATCGATCAGGCCACGGCCCAGATCATGGCCGGCCGTGAATCGCTGCGCTCGGTCGAGCAGACCGTGCTGGTGGATGCCGTCACCGCCTTCATGGATGTGCGCCGCGATGCGCGCGTCGTCGAGATCCGCCGCAATAATGCCGAAGTGCTCGCCCAGCACCTGCAGGCCGCGCGTGACCGGTTCGAGGTCGGCGAGGTCACCCGTACCGACGTGGCCCAGGCCGAGGCGCGCCTGTCCGGCGCCCAGGCCGAACTGTCCGCCGCCCAGTCGCAGCTCGCTGTCAGCCGGGCGGCCTATGAGCGCGTCACGGGCCAGCCGCCGGCCACGCTGGAAGAGCCGCCGGCACTGCCGGGCATGCCTGACAGTCTCGCCGATGCCGCCGAGTTCGCCTACCAGTCGAGCCCGCAATTGCTGGCGGCCCGGTTCAGCGAGGAATCGGCCCGCCATGCGATCCGCATCGCCCGCTCGAACCTGCGTCCGGAAGTGACGCTGAGTGCCAGCGCTTCGGCGGCCCGCGATTCGAGCTTTTCCGGCGACGAGCGTGATTCGACCTCGGTGACCGGCCGGGTTTCCATCCCGATTTTCACCGGCGGGTTGAATCGTTCGCGTGTGCGCGCAGCCGTTGCCCAGGAAGAACAGGCCCGCCACCAGGTGCGCCAGGCGCGTCGCCAGGTCACCGAGGGGGTGACCAATGCCTGGAGCAATTACGTCACCTCGCTCGCCGTGATCGAGAGCTCGCAACAGGCCGTCCGCGCCAACGAGATCGCCCTGGACGGGGTGGAGCAGGAGGCCTATGTCGGCATCCGGACCACGCTCGATGTGCTTGATGCCGAACAGGAATTGCTGAACTCCCGTCTCACGCTCGTGACGGCGGAGCGGGATTCCTACGTCGCCGGCTATCAATTGCTGCAGGCGATGGGTCTGGTTTCCGCGGAACAGCTCGGCCTGGCGGTCGATGTCTACGATCCCGCAGAACAGGATATGCGCCAGTCACGCTTTCCTAACCTTGACTTAACGCCCTGGGACTAGGCTCTTTCCGGCAGCGATGGACTGGACAGGCAGTGTCCTGGCCGGTTTATTCGCGTTAGAAGAGAATTGAACGAATTTCTTAGGGACCTGGCGTAATGGCAGAGCAAGCCGAAAACGAACCGTCGATGGAGGAAATCCTCTCCTCGATCCGCCGGATCATCAATGAGGATGACGACGACGCACCGGCCGAGGCCGAAGCGGCGCCGGAACCGGCGGCCGACGAGCCGAACAGCCAGGACGATGTTGACGCCATGTTCGACGAGGCCGGCGATACGGGCGATGTGCTGGAGCTGACCGACAAGGTCGACGAGCCGGAAGGCGGAACGGATCCCCTGTCCATGGACGACGATCTGATGATCATCGACCGGGAAGAGGAAGATGAGCCGGAAGCCTTTGCCGAACCGGAGCCCGAGCCGGAACCGGAAATCGATTTCGACGCGCTGGAAGACGAAGTCTCCGACGGCATCATGTCGGAACCGGCCGCCACGGCTGCGATGGGCTCCTTCCACACGCTGGCGGAAAACATCCGCATCTCCGACGAGGAAGGCCGCACGCTGGAAGGTGTGGTCCGCGCCCTCCTGCGTCCGATGCTGAAGGAATGGCTCGACGCCAACCTGCCGTCCATCGTCGACGAGAAGGTCCAGGCCGAAATCGACCGCGTCGCGCGCCGCCGCCGCTAGGCTCTTGTCGCATACGGAATTGAAAAGGCGCGTCCTGCGGGGCGCGCCTTTTTTGTTTGAGTGGGCGTTTTTCCCATATCCGGCGCCGTCATCCCCCGGCTTGTCCGGGGGACCTCAGCTTGCCCGCCGGCCGGATTGGCGAGGTCCCCCGGATGTCCGCTTCGCGGCCCCCGTGGGATGACGGCGGTGGAGGATGGCTGGTGCAACGAAGAGGCGACGCCTGGCCACCCATCCGCAGCTGCCGGGCTGACAATGCCGTGCGCTTGCCCGTAAAACGCTCTAAACGCGACAGGCGTGCTCAACACCAGCGGATCCACGATGGAAAAGACCTTCAACCCTGCCCAAGCCGAGGCCTCGATCTACGAAGCCTGGGAAATGTCCGGCGCCTTCCAGCCGAAGGACGACCCGAACGCGCAGCCTTTCTCGATCGTGATCCCGCCACCCAATGTCACCGGGCGTCTGCATATCGGCCACGCGCTGAACGATACGCTGCAGGACGTGCTGGTGCGCTACAAGCGGATGCTGGGCTGTTCGGTGCTGTGGCAGCCGGGGACCGACCATGCGGGCATTGCCACGCAGATGGTGGTCGAGCGCCAGCTGGCGGCCGAGGGTAATGTGTCCCGCCGCGAGATGGGGCGCGAGGCCTTCCTCAAGCGCGTGTGGGAGTGGAAGGAAGAAAGCGGCGGCCAGATCCAGCAGCAGATCCGGCGCCTGGGCGCGTCCTGCGACTGGTCGCGCGAGCGCTTCACCCTGGATGACGGCCTGTCCGCGGCTGTGCTCAAGGTGTTTGTCGAGCTCTACGAGCAGGGCCTGATCTATCGCGGCAAGCGGCTGGTGAACTGGGATCCCAAGTTCGAGACCGCCATCTCCGACCTCGAAGTGGAGAATGTCGAGGTCGACGGCCACATGTGGCACTTCAAGTATCCGCTCGCCGATGGCAAGACCTATACCTATGTCGAGAAGGATGCGGACGGGAATGTCGTGCTGGAAGAAGAGCGCGACTATATCTCGATCGCCACGACACGCCCGGAAACCATGCTGGGCGACGGCGCGGTGGCCGTGCATCCGGACGATGAGCGCTACGCATCCATCGTCGGTGCGCTGTGCGAGATCCCGGTCGGGCCGAAGGAACATCGCCGCCTGATCCCGATCATCACCGACGAATATCCCGATCCGGACTTCGGCTCGGGCGCGGTGAAGATCACCGGCGCACACGATTTCAACGATTACGAAGTCGCCAAGCGGAACAATATCCCGCTCTACCGCCTGATGGACATGCAGGCCGCGATGCGGTCCGACGGCGCGCCCTATGCCACGTGCGCGTCTCAGGCGATGGCCATTGCCAAGGGCGGGGAGATGCCCGGCGAAGCCGAGGTCGATGCGATCAATCTCGTGCCGGAGGAGTATCGCGGTCTCGACCGGTTCGAGGCCCGCAAGCGCGTGGTCGAGGCGATCACGGCGGAAGGCCTGGCCGTCACCGTCAAGGATGACGAGGGCAATGACATCCCGCTGGTCGAGAACAAGAAGATCCAGCAGCCCTTCGGCGACCGCTCCCATGTCGTGATCGAGCCGATGCTCACCGACCAGTGGTTCGTGAAGGCGGATGTGCTGGCGAAGGAGGCGATCGCCGCCGTCGAGGACGGGCGCACCACCTTCCATCCGAAGAATTGGGAAAAGACCTATTTCGAATGGATGCGCAACATCCAGCCCTGGTGCGTCTCGCGCCAGCTGTGGTGGGGCCATCGCATTCCGGCCTGGTACGGGCCCAGCCTTGAAGGCCTGGCCGATCCCGCAGAATTCGACGAGAATCCGGCGAGCCGCGCCGAGGCGGTCTTCGTCGCCGAAGATCGCGCAGACCTGGAGCGGCAGCTTCGCGCGTACTACGACGCGGCTCTGCATGCCGGGTACGGTCTCGAAATCGTGGAATCCCGCGAGGAGGCCGTGGCGCGCCATGAGAGCGCGAACTACGATCCCAGTATTCTCGTCTACCAGGACGAGGATGTGCTCGACACCTGGTTCTCCTCCGCCCTGTGGCCCTTCTCCACGCTGGGCTGGCCGGAAGACACGAAAGAACTGGAACGCTTCTATCCGACCTCGGTCCTGGTGACGGCCTTCGACATCATCTTCTTCTGGGTCGCCCGCATGATGATGCAGGGCCTGCACTTCATGAAGGATGCGGAGGGCCGGCCGCAAGTCCCCTTCAAGGACGTCTACATCCACGCCCTCGTCCGCGACGAGAAGGGCCAGAAGATGTCAAAGTCCAAGGGCAATGTGATCGACCCGCTGGAACTGATCGACGAATACGGCGCCGATGCCGTGCGTTTTTCGCTCGCCGCCCAGGCCGGGCAGGGCCGCGATATCCGCATGTCCAAGGAACGCGTCGAGGGCTACCGGAATTTCGGCACCAAGCTGTGGAATGCCGCGCGCTTCTGCGAAATGAACGAGTGCCGCCCGGTGGCGGATTTCGATCCGAAATCGGTCGAGCAGACCGTCAACAAATGGATCCTGTCCGAGGCTGCCCGCGCGGTCGAGGCGATCAATACCGGGCTCGACGGCTACCGCTTCAACGAGGCGGCGGCAGCGGCCTACAAATTCGTCTGGAACGTGTTCTGCGACTGGCACCTGGAATTCGCCAAGCCGCTGTTCAACGGCGATGACGAGGCGGCCAAGGCCGAGACGCGGGCGACGACCGCCTATGTCCTCGACCAGGCGCTGAAAATGCTCCACCCCTTCATGCCCTTCGTCACCGAGGCGCTGTGGCAGGAAACGGGCACGCGCGACACCCAGCTGATCGTCGCCGACTGGCCGGTTCTCGAGGGGCTCGACGATGCGGCCGCCACCGCCGAAATGGGCTGGCTGATCGATCTCATCACCGATATCCGCCGCCTGCGGGCCGAGATGAATGTGCCGGCCGGCGCCCAGGTACCTCTGATCGCCGTCGGCGCCAGCGCCGAGACGCAGGACCGGCTGGAACGCCATGAAGCGCTGATCAAGCGCATGGCGCGCCTGGCCGATATCGGCGTGTCCGACAGCGTGCCGCCGGCCTCGGCGCAGACCGTGCTGGGCGAGGCCACGCTGGCCCTGCCGCTGGAAGGTGTCATCGATTTCGCCGCCGAGCGCGAACGCCTCTCCAGGGAGCTCGCCAGGCTGGACGGCGAGATCGGCCGGCTGGAGAAGAAGCTGGGCAACGAGAAATTCGTCGCCAATGCGCCGGCCGATGTTGTCGCCGAACAGCGTGAGAAACTGGCGGATTATTCCACGCAGAAGACCAAGCTGGCCGAGGCGCTGGAGCGCCTGCAGGAGGCCTGATGGACGAGCGCTGGGACGAGCTCTGGACGAACACGCTCAAACCCTGGCTCGACGAGCTGGAGGTCGAGCGCAAACAGGCCTTGCGGCACCGGCTCTACTGCCTCGCCGGCGGCTTTGCCGCCGGCTTCGCAGTCGGTGGATTGCTGTACCTGTGGGCCGGTGACGGAGTGTTCTTCTTCTTTGGCCTGTTCGTCAGCACGGTGATTGGTGGCATCGTCGGCAATCAGCGGGTGAGCCGGCTGGCCAAGCAGGTGAAGACCAGGCTGAACAGTGCTGTCGCCGAGGCGCTGGACCTGTCCTACATGGAAAAGCCGGCCGAGCCGGCGCGGTTCCAGACCCTGCGCGACTACGACCTGCTGCCCTCCTACAATCGCCGCCATTTCGAGGACTGTTTCTCCGGCGAACGGCAGGGCTGCGATTTCGAGCTCTATGAGGCGCATCTGGAACAGCGGCGCCGGTCCAACAAGCGCACCTACTATGTCACCGTCTTCCGCGGTGTGATCATCCGCATCACCTTCCCGCGCAAGGTCGAGGGCGTGACCGTGATCACCCGTGACAATGGCTGGTTCAACGGGCTGGCCGCACTGGGCCGGTCGATGGGCGGGCATGATCTCAAGCGGATCGGTCTGGTTGACCCCAAGTTCGAGCGCATTTTCGAGGTCTATGGCGACGACCAGGTGCTGGCGCGCTACATGCTGACCCCGTCCTTCATGGAACGCCTCTTGAAGCTGGAAGAAGACCTGCGCGGCAAGCGCGTGCGCGCCATGTTCGACGCGCACAGCGGCGAGGGCGAGCTGCTGATTGCGGCCGAGACGGGCAATCTGTTCGAGATCGGCTCGATGAGCAAACCGCTCGCCGACCAGTCGCGCGTGCAGGCCCTGGTGGGCGAGCTGACCCAGGTGCTCGGCCTGATCGACCTCCTGGTCAGACCTGCGATCGCCGGCGAGCCGAGCCTGGTGGAAGACGTGGCGGAAGGTCAGGGCTGAAGCTTCCTCCCCACGATGTGGGGAGGAAGAAACAGATCAGAGCGCTTTCGCGATCGCTATGATGCGCGTTGCAGCGGCCGTGAGATCTGCCTCGTCGAGTTGGTCGATCTCCATCCGGACCAGGCCGCTGCCGGCTTCCTGGCGCTTGCGGGCACGATTGTAGGCGGGGTCGTAATGCTCTGTGATCAGCGCCCGGGCGAGGGCGTGCCAGTCGCCGGCCTGGGCGAGTGCCCGCCATTCGGCGATGCGGGCTTTGGCGTGGAAGGGTTTGAGCCCCTCGAAGGCGGCGTCCAGCTTGCCCGCATCCGCCAGCAGGTCCGGATAGGCCTCGACGAGATAGCGGGCGCGTTCGTCCACCGGAACGGTGATCGTGATGCGCGGCGCGGCCTGCATGGCGTCCCACAGGCGCGGCGGAACGCGGCGGTGTCCGACCTGGCGCGATTCGGCCTCCACGAAGACCGGACGGGACGGGTCCATACGGCGCAGCCGGTCGTGCAGGGCGGTTTCGAAAGCCTTCTGGCCGGGCTGGGGCATGCCGGCGAAATCGCCGAAGATCGAGCCGCGGTGATGGGCCAGGCCTTCCAGATCGATCACTTGTTCGCCCTCGGCCGCGAGCGCGTGCAGCAGGGCTGTCTTGCCGGTCCCCGTCTGGCCGTCGATCAGCACGACGCGCGGGGCAGTACCGGTCTCCAGCGCCGCGACGACCTGGCGGCGCCAGGTGCGATAGCCGCCCTCGATCAGGGTCACCTTCCAGCCCACCGATGCCAGTACCAGTCCCATGGATTGCGACCGCATGCCGCCGCGCCAGCAATAGATCAGCGGTTTGAAGTCCTTGGGTTTGTCCGCCAGCGCCGTCTCCAGGTGATGCGCAATATTGCGCGAGACCAGCGCGGCCCCCATGCGCCGCGCCTCGAAGGCGGAGACCCGGGTATAGTGCGTGCCGACGCGGGCGCGTTCTTCATCGTCCAGGACCGGCAGGTTGACGGCGCCGGGCAGGTGGTCTTCGGCAAATTCGGACGGGGAGCGCACATCGATGATGACATCGAAGCGTTCCAATTCCTCCGCCGATAGGTCATCTGTGTAGGCAAGGCGCGGCATGCGGCGTCGATCCCCTGTTCGGGGAGCAGACTAGCGAAAACGGAGCGGTACGGGATGATGGATAACACACAGGCAGTGCGGCTGACATCGCTGGCGCATGGTGGCGGCTGCGGCTGCAAGCTCGATCCGGCCGTCCTGACCGATATCCTGGGCGCGTCTTCGGGCTTTCCCATGCCGAAGGATCTGCTGGTCGATGCCGCCACGCGCGACGATGCTGCGGTCTGGCGGATCAATGACGAGACGGCCCTTGTGGCAACGACCGACTTCTTCACCCCCATTGTCGACGACCCGTTCGATTTCGGACGCATCGCGGCGACCAACGCGCTGTCGGACGTTTATGCCATGGGCGCGACGCCGATCTTCTGCCTCGCCATTGTCGGCATGCCGGTGAATGCACTGCCGCGCGAGACGGTGCGCCTGATCCTGGAGGGCGGTCGCGCGGTTGCCGAGGCGGCGGGCGCGCCGGTCGCCGGCGGGCATTCCATCGATGCGGCGGAGCCGATCTACGGTCTCGTGGCGCTGGGCCTTGTGCATCCTGACCGCCTGTTGGCGAACGCCCGGGCGAAGGCCGGCGATGTCCTCATCCTCGGAAAGCCCCTGGGGATCGGCATTTATTCGGCAGCCCTCAAGCGCGGTGAGCTGTCCGAAGACGCCTATGCCCAGATGATCGCCTCGACCACGCGTCTCAATACGCCAGGCGCAGCGCTGTCCGGCATGGCCGGAGTTCATGCCGCCACGGATGTCACCGGGTTCGGCCTGCTGGGGCATCTGGCGGAGATGGCGCAGGGCAGCGGCCTGAAGGCCCGGATCGACTGGGACCGCGTGCCGGTGTTTGACGCGGCCCGCCAGCTGGCGGGCGAGGGGATCAAGACCGGAGCGTCCGGCCGCAACTGGGCTGCTGTGGCAGACAGTGCGACGCTTGCGCCCCGTCTCGGCGATGCCGAACGCGCCCTGCTGTGCGACCCGCAGACCAGCGGTGGCCTGCTCGTCTCCTGTACGCCGGACAGCGCCGATGCCGTGCTGGAGGTCTTCCGCCAACACGGCCATGCGGATGCCACCATGATCGGCGTAATGGAAGCCGGCCCGGCCGGGGTCAGTGTGGACTGAGGATCGGGCCTAAAGCGCGAAACTGCCAACGATCGGGATGTGGTCGGAGGCCTTTTCCCTGCCGCGCGTCTTGGTGTGGATTTCCACGCCTTCCAGCCGGTCGGCGGCCTGCGGCGAGCACAGGAGATGGTCGATCCGGATGCCGTGACCCTTCTGCCAGCGGCCCGCCTGGTAATCGTAGAATGTGTACTGGTGGCCGCGCCCGTCGACCTGTTCGAAGGCCTCGGTGAAGCCGAGCCATTTCAGGGCACGGAAGGCGGCGCGCGTCTCCGGCAGGGCGAGCGCGTCGTCGGCCCACACGGCCGGATCCCAGCAATCGCTGTCGCGCGGGATGCAGTTATAGTCACCCGCCAGGATCAACGGTTCCTCAAAGGCGAGCAGCTTTTGCGCATGGCGGCGCAGACGCTCCATCCAGGCCAGCTTGTAGTCGTATTTCGGACCGGGCGCCGGATTGCCGTTGGGCAGGTAGATGGAGGCGACGCGCACCGGGCCGCTCTCGGCGGAAATCACCGCTTCCAGATAGCGGGCCTGGTCGTCCTCATCATCGCCGGGCAGGCGCGGCAGCGCTTCCTCGATCGGGAATTTCGACAGGATCGCGACGCCGTTATAGGTCTTCTGGCCATGGGTCTCGACATTATAGCCGAGCGCCTCGATCTCCTCGCGCGGGAAGCCCTCGTCGACCGTCTTGATCTCCTGCAGGCAGACCACGTCGGGCGCGGCCTCCTTCAGCCAGTCCAGCACGTTCGGCAGGCGCGCCTTGATCGAATTGACGTTCCAGGAAGCAACGGTCAGGGTCATGGCAGTATCGGCCCTTCTTGACGGTGTGCGGCCAGCTTAAGCGGTTTCGCCGGTGAGGAAAGCGGGGAGGACTGCGGATCATGACATCGCCCGTGGATCATGAACACGGCCGCGCCGCCCGGGGCCGCTTCGACTGCCAGGCCTGAAGCGTGCATCCGATCCGGGCCGGGACTGCATCCGGTCTTTCAGGCAAAGAACGGGAGATATTCATGCATCGCGCTCTGGCCGCCGGGTTTCTGGCGCTCTCACTCACACCGGCTGTTGCGGCCCGGGCTCAGGATGCCCGGCTCCACTATGACGGAGACATGGTCATCACGCCGGCAACGGGCCATGTCGCACTCGATTGGACCATCCGCGTGCAGGAGGACGATATCGAGGCGGTGACCTTCCTGCTCAGCCCGTCATTCGAGGATGTGCGCATCACCGGCGACAGTGTCGCGAGCGTGACGGCGGGCGCGCTGGAGACGTTCTCAGGCGCCGTGCCGACCTACACCGTAACGCTGCACCCCGGAGCCAATCCGGGCGGCCGGCAGATTTCGGTCGAGTATCAGGGCGTCCTGCTGCCCGAACCCATGGAGACACGGATCAACACGGTGGAAGCCGGCAAGGTGGAACTGACTGTCGACAGTTTCTGGATGCCCTTCGATACGCGTTTCACCTCGCTGGTCACTGCCGACATCGATATCACCCTCGCCGGAGAAGATGCTTCGGACTGGTCGGGTGTCGGGATCGAGACGCTGGTTCCGGCTCGTGGCGGTTTCCATCTCCAGCAGACGCGTCCGGCCCTGGACGTCGCCTTCACACTGACATCGCGTTCCCGACGCATCGAAGCAGACGGCTATGTCATCCATGACATGCGGGCCGGGCCCGGCGCCGGTGTTGAAGCGGTAAGCGGAGCGCTGGACTTCTGTACGGACTATCTGAATTCGCTGGCCGGGCCGGCCGGCCCACTGCCGCAAGCCGCCGTGACCGTGAACGACCGGGCCGAGGCCGGTTATTCACGCGGGACGCTGATTGCGTTGACCGATATCGACGGGGAGGACCCGGTCTCGCTGTTCCAGTTCATCTGTCATGAGCTTGCGCACTACTGGAGCCGCGGCAATGCCATGACCGTCGAGAACTGGCTCAATGAAGGGATCGCCGACACCATGGCCAACATGGCCATTCGCGAAGCTTTCGGCGAAGAGGCCTATGAAGCGCGGCTCGAGAGCTATCGCTCTGCAGTAGAGGCCAGCCCCGGCGGCAATGGTGCGGTCTGGACACCGGCAAGCCGGGATCGCCCGCCGCACATCATCATGTATCGCAAGGCGCCGCTGATCATGGCGCGGCTGGAAGCGCGTGTCGGGCGCGACGAGTTTGCCCGCATCATGCAGGGCTATGTGGTTGAGGGCGTTGCCACGACACCGGCGCTTCTGGAACTGGTGGAACGGGAAGCCGGCGCCGATGCCCGGGCCGCGTTCGAGGCGATGCTCGCCGGCGAGGACTAGAACCCCTCGAACCGCGCGAATTCGTCAACGCCGGCACGGGCGGTGCGCGTGGTGTTGATCGGCGCGTCCGGGTCGGCATGGCCCAGGGCGATGCCGCAGAACAGGGTGTAGTCGCCGCCGATGCCGACCGCGCCTTTCACGGCTTTGGGGAAGGCGGCCCAGAATTCCTGGCAGCAGGTGGCGAGACCGGCCTCCTCGGCAGCCAGCACGAAGGACTGGATGAACATGCCGCAATCGGACCACTGGCCGGGCTGCATGGATTTGTGCAGCGAGACGAAGAGGCCGACCGGCGCACCGAAGAATTCGAAGTTGCGGGCGAATTGTATCAGCCGGCCCGTCTTGTCCTCGCGATCGATGCCGATCGAGGCATACATCGCTTCGCCGCAGGCAAAGCGGCGCGAATACCAGGGCTCTTCCAGCGGTTTGGGATAGACGCGGTATTCCAGCTCCGGCTCGCCCTTGAAGTGTTCGGCCTGGCTGGCCTTCACCGCGTCGATGACACGCTGGCGCGCCTCGCCGGCGACGACGTGAACCTGCCAGGGCTGGAGATTGCCGCCGGACGGGGCCCGGCTGGCCAGTTCGAGCAGGCCGCGGACCTGGTCCTCGCTGACCGGGGTGTCGAGAAAAGCGCGTGTGGAGATGCGCTGTCTGAGCGCATCGGAAACGGAAAGCGTCATCGGGACCAACCTGATATCTGTTTGTCCCGAGACTAGAGGTCCGGCGCGCGAACCGGAAGCCGGTCGCGCGCCGGATCGCGATCAGGCCTCGAACACAGGCTCGAAACCGCCGAAGATCATGCGGCGGCCATCGAACGGCATCGGATTGGTCTCCGGGCTGAAGGCCGGGTCTTCCATCATGGCCTGGAAGGCGGTGTCTGCGGCCTCTTTCGAGGGCCAGACGATCCAGGACAAGACGACGGTCTCGTCGTCCTTCAGTTTCACGGCCATGGGAAAGGACGTGGTCTCGCCGCCCGGCACGTCATCGCCCCAGCACTCCATGATGCTCAGGGCACCGTGCTTCTTGAAGTGTTCGGCTGCCTGGCGGGCGTGATCCAGAAAAGCCTGCCGGTTGGCGGTCGGGACAGGAGCGACCATGCCGCTGATATAAGTCATGAATGTATTTCTCCAGGGTTGATTGAAAAGATTGTCAGGCGTCGGCCATTTCCTGGCCGGCCTTCATGGCAGCCTCGACGTCCATCCAGGCCAGTTCCCAGATGTGGCCGTCGGGGTCGGCAAAGCTGCGCCCGTACATGAAGCCGTATTCCTGCGGCGGGCATGGATCGACCCGGCCGCCCGCCGTGCCCGCCTTCTCGGCGGTTTCATCGACATGGTTGCGGCTTTCGCGCGACAGGCAGTTGAGCACCTGGGCCGAGGTGTGGGCATCGACGATCCTGCGGTCGGTGAACTGGCTGAAGCGCTCGTGTGTGAGCAGCATGACACTGATGGTGTCCGAAAAGGTCATCATTGCAGCACTGCCGTCGCAGAAACGCTCGTCCTTCACGGCGCCGACGGCCTGGTAAAAGGCGATCGACTTCTCAAGATCGGTAACAGGCAGGTTGACGAAAATCATCTGCGGCATAGGGGTTCCTCCTGTGTTGGTCTTGGCGATCCTGCCGAACTGAATTATAAAAAGCAACTATGAAGTCACAAAAAATAACTAACTTGAAATTTCGAGGGCCTCCAAGACGGTATGACGATGCCTGTGCAGCCGCGCATGCCATGGAGATTTTGGGCGAGCGCTGGGCGCTGCTGGTCGTGCGCGAGCTGCACACCGGACCCCGGCGTTTCACGGACATCCGGGCCGCATTGCCGGGTATCAGCGCGAATGTGCTGACGCAGCGCCTGGAAGGGCTCGAGGCCGCCGGAGTTGTGCGCCGGACCGAGCTTCCACCGCCGGCCGCGTCGAAAGTCTATGAGCTGACAGAATGGGGCGCGCAGAGCGGACCGATCTTCGAGGCGCTCGGCCGCTGGGCGGCGCGTTCGCCCTGGCACGACGCGACCCAGTCATTCAGCGCCGCGTCCTTCATGCTGTCCCTGCGCACGATGTTCAGCGCCGACCGGGCCGGAGATATGGCCGCCACGATCGACTTCCGGATCGGCGTGACGCGGCTGGCCTGCCGCATCGCGGACGGCGTGCTGACGATCGGACCGGGGCAGAGCGCAACGCCCGATCTTGTTCTCACCGGTCCCGGCGAGGCGCTGGCCGGCCTGATCTATGGCGGTGTGCCGCTGGCGGCGCTGGAAGCCGATGGCGTGATCGAGGTGGAGGGCGACAGGGCGCTGGCGGAACGCCTGCCGGGCCTGTTTCCGCTGCCGGACAGGGCGCCGAAGCCGGGCGCGTAGCGTCTTTCCTCCCCATGGAATGGGGAGGGGGACCCGCGAAGCGGGGGAGGGGCCGCCGCGGTACGCGGCGGAATGGAGGAGCGAGGTTCGAACGCCCCCGGCGCTTTGCGCCGCCCCTTCGACCCGATGCTGCGCATCGGCCCACTTCCCCACTCCCGTGGGGAAGAAAAGCCGCAATCAGATCGAGAAGCTCGTCCCGCAGCCGCAGGCGGCGGTGGCGTTGGGATTGTGGATCTTGAAGGCGGCGCCGATCAGCTCGTCGACATAGTCGATCTCCGAACCGTCCAGGAAGGGCAGGGAGGCTTCGTCGATCACGACTTTCGCGCCGTCACGCTCGATCAGCTGATCGTCTTCGCGCACATCGGCATCGAGGGCGAATGTGTAGGAGAAGCCGGAGCAGCCGCCGCCTTCCACGCCCACGCGCAGCAGCGTTCCCGCCGTCTGGCCGGCGAGGATGGTGTTGATCTGTCTGGCCGCGGAGGCCGAGAGGGTCACATTGGCTGTCATGGTAAAACCCGTTGGGGCATTCAGTTTCGCACTGTCATACCGTATATGGACCGCCAAGTGCGCCGATGAAAGGCCCCGATATGACGATTGCGGCGACCGACCGAAGCCGAGCCCCCTTTGCCTGCCACCCGTCGCGATCCCGCGGCCGCCGGTTTGACCAGCCCGACAGCGCCATGCGCAATGCCTTCCAGCGCGATCGCGACCGGATCATCCACTCGGCTGCATTCCGCCGCCTGAAGGAGAAGACCCAGGTTTTCGTGGCCCATGAGGGCGATCAGTACCGCACCCGTCTGACCCACTCCCTGGAAGTCGCCCAGATCGCCCGCACCCTCGCGCGCACGCTGGGGGCCGACGAGGATCTGGCCGAAGCGCTGGCCCTGGCGCACGATCTGGGCCATCCGCCCTTCGGTCATGAGGGCGAGCGCGTTCTGGCCCAGCGCATGAAGGATTATGGCGGCTTCGACCACAACGCCCAGACCCTGCGCGTCGTGACCAAGCTGGAAGTGCGTTATCCGCAGTTCGAGGGGCTTAACCTGACCTGGGAGACGCTGGAAGGCGTGGTCAAGCATAACGGGCCGTTGCTCACCGAGGCCTCGGGCGAAGGGGATCTGGCCTGGGCCTTCACCGACTATGACGGCTGGCGCGAGCTGGAGCTCGACACGCATGCCGGCCTGGAAGCCCAGATCGCGGCCCTGTCCGACGACATCGCCTACAATAATCACGATATCGATGACGGTCTGCGCTCGGGCCTGCTGCAGCTGGAGCCCTTGCTGGAACTGCCGCTGGTCGGCGAGATCTTCCGCCGTGTGGAAAAGCGCTGGCCGGGCCAGCCGCGTACCATCGTCATTCACGAGGCGGTGCGCGACCTGATCGGGGTGATGGTCGGCGATGTACTGGAAGAGACGCGCCGGCGGCTCGATGCGGCCCGGCCGGAGACGGCGGAAGATCTGCGCCGGCTGGATCAGCCGGTCGTGGCCTTCTCCGAGGAGATGGTGCTGCACCTGGCCGCGCTGCGCCGCCATCTCTTTGCCCACATGTACCGGCACTACAAGGTGAACCGGATGATGAGCCAGGCGGGCCGGGTGATGCGTGATCTGTTCGACCTTTATCTCAACGATCCCGGTGTCTTGCCGACCGATGTCCAGGCGGGGATGCAGGGCGCCGGCACGGCCGAGTCGGCGCGTCATGTCTGCGATTACATCGCCGGCATGACCGACCGGTTCGCCGTCGAGGAACACCGCCGCCTGTTCACGGTTCAGGGATATTTCTGAGCCAGGCTGCCGGATGCGGCCGCACCGGGCTGCACCGGCGCATGAATTGCGGCGCCATCCGGTGCTATCGTTTTTCGCGCGGGAAGCGATTCGCTTGCCGCAAGAGCTGTGAGACGCCAGAGCACGATGACCGACAAGGATGATGACAGCCGCATCGGCGCCTATGCCCCGCCAGCGGACGAGTTCTCCACTTTCGATGCGCGCGAGGAAGACGCGCGCCGCGGCCCGCTGCTGCTCACGGCGGCGCTGGCGGTCTTCATCCTGTTCCTCGGTGTCGTCTGGAGCGCCTATAATCAGGGCCTGCGCGAGAGCGGCCGCGATGGAGCGCCGCGCCTGGTGCCGAACGAGGAACCCTATCGCGAACGTCCGGCCGATCCGGGCGGCGAGGAGACGCCGGATACCGAACTGGAAGTCTATGACCGCCTGACCGGTGACAGCGACGAGGGTGACGGTCCGGTCTCCCTGCGCCCGGCGCCGGAAGAACCGATCGAGGACAGCCGTCCGGCCCTGCGGGTCGAGACGGTCGATGCTGACGAGACCGGCGCGGACGTCACGCCGCGCCAGGCGCCCGATCGTCCCGCCGAGACACAGCCCGATCCCGAGCCGCAGGAAACAACACCGGCGCAGAGCGAGCCGGAGCCTGCTGCGCGGGATCCGGAACCCGACCCCGCCCCGGCGGAAACCCGGCCCGATCCCGCGCCGGCCCAGACGGCCCCGGCGGTGAACCGCAATGGCGACTGGGTGGTTCAGATTGCCGCTTTCCGCAGTGAAGCCGACGCTGAAGCGGCCTGGGTGGCCTTCCGCACGCGCTTCTCCGACATTGCCTCCGGCCTGGCGCCGGATGTGGTGCAGGTCGAGATTCCCAATCGCGGCACCTATCACCGCCTGCGCATCGCGGCGTTCGAGACACGCGATGACGCGGTCGCCTTCTGCTCGACCCTGCAGGGCCGCGGTCAGGACTGCCTGGTGGCGCGCCGATGAGCGGCGTGTCCTCGGCGATCTATGGCCTGGCCGGCCTGACGCTCGATCCGGAGGAAAAAGCCTTCTTCCGCGATGCCGATCCCTGGGGCTTCATCCTGTTTGCCCGCAATGTCGAAGGCGTGCGTCAGCTCTCCCGGCTGACGCTGGAGCTGCGCGACTGTGTGGGCCGGGATGTACCGATCCTGATCGACCAGGAAGGCGGGCGCGTGGCACGCCTCAAGCCACCGGCCTGGCGGGCTGCACCGGCAGCACAGCGTTTTGCCGATCTCTATCTGAAGGACGAGGAAGCGGCGATCGAGGCGACGCGGCTCAATCATCGCCTGCTCGCGCACGAGCTGCGCGCCGTCGGGATCGATGTCGACTGTGCCCCGGTCGCCGATCTGCGGATCGAAGGCGCTGACGCGATCATCGGCGATCGCGCCTTCGGGACGACGCCGGAACCCATTGCCCATCTCGGCCGCGCCGCGATGGAAGGGCTGATGGCGGGCGGTGTTGCCCCCATCGTCAAGCACATTCCCGGTCACGGCCGGGCGAAGGCCGACAGCCATCTGGAATTGCCGGTCGTGCCGGAAGAGCACGGCCTGCTGTCCGAGACCGATTTTGCGCCCTTCAAGGCCCTCAACGATGCGCCGATGGCGATGACGGCCCACATCGTCTACGCCGATATCGATGACAGCGCCCCGGCGACCCAGTCGCGCGAAGTCGTTGAAAAGGTGATCCGCGGCGAGATCGGTTTTGACGGTCTCCTGATGACCGACGATCTGTCGATGAAGGCGCTGGAGGGGACGTTCCGCGAGCGTGGCGAGCGGTCCTTGAAGGCCGGATGTGATATGCTGCTCCACTGCAATGGCGACATGGCGGAGATGAAGGCTGTCGCCGAAGGGGCCGCGCGGCTGGACGGCAAGCGCCTGGAACGGGCCGATGCTGCCGCCGCGGCGCGCGGGACGATCGAAGAATTCGACCCGCAGGACGCCGAATCGCGGCTGAATGCCTTGCTTGAACCTGTCACAGGCTAGCGGGGCGGCTTACGTGTCGGAGCGAAACTTGATCGAGGAATTCGAGGAGGATGTCCGGTTTGAAGCCGCCGAAGAGGCGGAAGCCGACGCCCTGATCGTCGATCTGGACGGTTTCGAAGGCCCGCTCCACCTCCTTCTGGCCCTGGCCCGCAAGCGCAAGGTCGATCTGGCCCGTATCTCGATCCTGGAACTGGCCGAGCAGTATCTGCAATTCATGGAAGCGGCGCGCCGCCGCCGGCTCGACCTGGCAGCCGACTATCTGGTGATGGCGGCTTGGCTGGCCTTCCTGAAGTCGAAAATGCTGCTGCCCAAGCCGAAGAAGGATGAGGACGAGGCACCGGCCGAGGTGATGGCCGCGGCGCTGGCTTTCCGCCTGCGGCGCCTGGAAGCCATGCGCGCCGCCGGTGAGGCCCTGTTCGCCCAGCCGCTTTTGCACACGGATGTGCATCCCGGCGGCCAGCCCGATGGTGTGCGCTCAACCCGCTCGGTGATCTACGAAGCCGACCTGCACGACCTCCTGTCGGCCTATTCGCGCCGCCGGATCCGGCAGGCGCGCTCGTCTTACCGGCCGCCATCGCCGCGAGTCTACCAGCTCGATGCGGCCCGCCAGCGGCTGGACAAGCTGATGCCGGAAATCCGCGACTGGCGCGATCTGGATACCTTGTTGCCGGACATGGGGGAATTGGGCGCCAATCCACCGCCTCTGCGCTCCGTGCGGGCCAGTTCGATGCTGGCCGCCCTTGAAATCACCAAGGAAGGCCATGCACGATTGCGTCAGCGCGAGGCCTATGCCCCGCTCTACGTTCGGGCGGCCGGGGACAACGCAGAGCATGACTGACGACGAAGACGGCAAGACCGGCGACGCGATTTCCGATGCGATCGCGGCGCTGCGCGAGCGCGCGGACCGGCAGGGGCCGTCCGTGCTGGCCGATGACGAGGCCTCCAAGGCGCTGGGCGTGCATCTGGCCGTGAATACCGAGCGCCAGAACCTGCGCATTCTCGAAGCCCTTCTGTTTGCCGCCAACGAGCCGCTGGACGAGGAGACCCTGATCGGGCGTCTGCCGCTGGAGGCGAATATCCAGGTATTGCTGGCAACGCTGGCTGCCGAGTATGAGGAACGCGGTGTGCGGCTGACGGAAGTCGGCGGGCGCTGGCGTTTCGAAACGGCACCCGACCTTGCCGATGTGCTCACCGAAGTCCGCCAGGAGCCGCGCAAGCTGTCCCAGGCGGCGCTGGAGACACTGTCCATCATCGCCTACCACCAGCCGGTGACGCGGGCCGAGATCGAGGAAATCCGCGGTGTTGCCGTGTCCAAGGGCACGCTGGATCTCCTGTTCGAACTGCGCTGGATCCGGCCGCGCGGCCGCAGACGCACGCCGGGCCGCCCGATCACCTACGGCACCACCTCGCAGTTTCTTGAATACTTCTCGCTATCGACGATCGGCGACCTGCCCGGCATGGCCGACCTGAAGGCCGCCGGCCTGCTCGATGCCCGCCTTCCGCCCGATTTCACCGTGCCCGATCCCTCACGCGTCGAACAACCCGAACTGATCGAGGATCCGCTGGACGACGAGGAAATTCACGCCTTCCATGTCGACTTCATGGAAAGTGACGAAGATCCGGACGGCGCGGCCTGAGGCCGGGATTGGACGCAGCGCGGCAAACGCAGTAGATCAGAACGAGTTCTTCAAGTCGGAGGGGCATATGGCTCCGGGTATGTGGCAAATCCTGCTGGTCGTCCTGCTCGCCGTGCTGCTGTTCGGCGGGCGCGGCAAGATCGCTTCCGTGATGGGTGATTTCGCCAAGGGTATCACGAGTTTCCGCAAGGGCCTCAAGGACGAGGACGACAGCCAGTCGGCCTCGAACGAGGCGTCCGCGCTCGGCAGCGAAACCCGCGACGACGAAAAGACCGGGAGCTAGGCGATGAGCCCCGGCATCGGCATGCCGGAACTGTTGGTGGTTCTGGTGCTGGCGCTTGTTGTCGTCGGGCCGCAACAGCTGCCCGTCATGATGCGCAAGGTGGGGCAGATGATGGCCCAGATGCGTGCCATGGCAAAGGATTTCCAGAACTCCTTCGAGGAAATCGGCCGCGAGACCGAGCTCGCGGAGCTGCGCAAGGAAATCGAGGCCCTGAAAAAGTCCAACCCGGTCGAGGAAATCCGCGGCGAGGTCGACAAGGTCGCCTATGAAGCACGCTTCGGCGATGACGAGGTGCGCCAGCAAAAGATCGCCGCGGCTCAGCCGGAAAAGCCGGCCAGCCTGCCGGAACGGGGTGACGGTTAGCCGCCATGGGTCATGTCGAGGACGATGAAGTCGAGGCGAGCCGGGCGCCGCTGATCGACCACCTGATCGAACTGCGCTCGCGGCTGATCATCATCATCGCCTGCCTGACCGTCGGTTTCATTACCTGTTTCATCTTCTCCAGCCAGCTCTACCAGCTGCTGCTCATCCCCTACCGCGACGCCGCCGCGGCCGTGCGGGGTGTGCCGGTCGAAGAGCTGAACCTGACGGCGAATTTCTTCGCGCCGCTGGAGTTCTTCTTCGTGCGCCTGAAGCTGTCCCTGGTCGGCGCGATCATTGTCATCTTCCCGGTCATCGCCTGGCAGGTCTACGGCTTCGTGGCGCCGGGCCTCTACAAGAATGAGCGCGGCGCCTTCGCGCCTTTCCTGGCGCTTTCCCCGATCCTGTTCGGCCTCGGCGTGGCCTTTGTCTATTATTTCGTCCTGCCCATGGTGATGCGGTTCTCGCTGGGGCAGGAACAGGTGCCGGAACTCGCGGGGACACGGATCGAGCTGCTGCTGAACGTGTCCGACTACATGAATCTGATCACCACGCTGATGCTGGTGTTCGGGATCTCCTTCCAGATGCCGGTCTTCCTGATGCTGCTGGCCAAGGCGGGCATCCTGCGTGCGCAGACCCTGTTGAAGGGCTGGCGCTTTGCGGTGGTCGGTATCGCCCTGTTCGCCGCCTTTGCGACGCCGCCGGATCCGATCAGCCAGATCATGCTCGGCGGTGCGCTCCTGCTGCTCTATTTCGTGTCGATCGGGGCCATGCACCTGATGGAGCCGAAAGAGCGCGACGAAGACGAAGACGCCTCTGCCTCCTGATCCGGTTTACGCCGCGCCCGGGCGCGGCTATAGCCGCGTTTTCACCTGTTCCAGACAACGGTTCCAGCCATGCACGATATCAAGCTCGTTCGCGACAATCCCGAAGCTTTCGACCAGGGCCTCGCCCTGCGCGGCCTGGAACCGCAATCCTCCCAGCTGATCGCCCTGGACACACAGCGCCGCGAGGCCCTGACCAGGCAGCAGGAGGCGGAGACCGAGCGCAATGCGCTGTCCAAGCAGATCGGCAAGGCAAAGGCCTCGGGCGATGAGGACGCGTTCAACCGTCTGCGCACCGAAGTCGACCGCCTGAAGACCGTGCTGGAAGAGGCCGGTCAGCAGGCGCGGCATTTCGACGAGACGCTGAGCCAGCATCTCGCTGCTCTGCCCAATCTGCCGGAAGAGGGCGTGCCCGCCGGCGAGGACGAGGCCGGCAATGTCGAACAGCGCCGCTGGGGCGATCCGCGCGCATTCGATTTCGAGCCGAAGGATCATGTCGATCTGGGCGAGGGGCTCGGCCAGATGGATTTCGAGGGCGCGGCCGCCCTGTCGGGCGCGCGGTTCGTGGCGCTCAAGGGGCCGCTGGCGCGTCTCGAGCGCGCACTCGCGCAATTCATGCTCGACCTGCACACGTCCGAGCATGGCTATCTGGAAGTCTCGCCGCCCTACATGGTGCGTGATGAGGCGATGTTCGGCACCGGGCAATTGCCCAAATTCGCCGACGACCTCTTCCGCACGACCGACCATCGCTGGCTGATCCCGACGGCTGAAGTGCCGCTGACCAATCTGGCGCGCGAGGCGATCCATCCGGAAAGTGCGCTGCCGATGCGCATGACGGCGCACACGCCGTGCTTCAGGGCCGAGGCCGGTTCGGCTGGCCGCGACACGCGCGGCATGATCCGCATGCACCAGTTCCACAAGGTGGAAATGGTGGCCATCACGTCGCCCGACGAAAGCGCGGCCGAGCTGGAACGCATGACCGGCTGTGCCGAGAAAGTGTTGCAGCTGCTGGGGCTGCCCTACCGGGTGATGCTGCTGTGTTCGGGCGATATGGGTTTCTCGGCCAAGCGCACCTATGACCTGGAAGTCTGGGTGCCGAGCCAGAAGAGCTATCGCGAGATCTCGTCCTGTTCGAACTGCGGTGACTTCCAGGCGCGGCGCATGAATGCCCGCTTCCGCAAGGAGGGCGAAAAGCGTCCGCTCTTCCTGCACACGCTGAACGGCTCCGGCGTGGCGACGGGCCGTGCCCTGCTGGCCGTGATGGAGAACTATCAGAACGCCGACGGATCGATCACCGTGCCGGACGTGTTGCGTCCGTACATGGGCGGTGTGGAAGTGCTGGGCGCCTAGCGTCCGGCACTATTCGCCCGCAGCCAGGGCTCGAGCTTCTCGAAGCGGAACTCCCCGGTGTCGTATAGAGGCCGAGGATGAAGTCGATGATGTCCTGCTTGCCGGGAGCGAAGCTGGCTCCATTGATACGCAGGAAAGTAGTCGTGCAGGCGAAACTGGTGCGCTTGTTGCCGTCAACGAATGGGTGATTTTGTGCCAGACTTTCCCAGAGTGCCGCTGCCTCGGCGATGAGGTCGGGATAGTAACGGTCTTGGGACGAGCGAGGGCCGACTCTAGCTGACCCCAATCCCGAACACCGTGTGATCCGCCGTAAGTTTCGATCTGATCGGCATGGATCGCAAGAACCTCATCGAGGGTCAGGTAGTCGAAGCTCATTCGGCCAGCTTCTTGTACACGTCGGCATATTCATCATGGGTTGCTTTGTAGGTGGCCATCACATGATCACGAACATTGGGCGCCTTCTTGGCTTTAAGTAGCCCGGCGATCGCTTCGTCGATGAGCACGCGCAACTCTCGGCCTTCTGCTTCCGCCAGCGTTTTCAGTTCAGCCAGAAGACTGGCGTCCAAATCGGCGGAAAAATGTTCGCGGGGCTGGCCCATGATCGACTCCTGAATATCTCTACTTGAGATATCACGAAATATGCGTTCGTGAAACGTTCCGTCTGGCGGGAATGTGATCGCGGAACTGATGCATTGATTGCCGCCTTGCCGGGAACCCCCTAGAAGCGACCGAAAGAAAGCCGAAGGACGCCCAGCCCATGATCCCCGACAATCCGCGTATTCTGCTCACCAATGATGACGGCATCCGGGCCCACGGGCTGAAGGTGCTGGAGAAGATCGCGCGGGACCTGTCGGACGATGTGTGGATTGTGGCGCCGGCCGAGGAACAGTCCGGCGCCGGGCGTTCGCTGACCCTGCATTCGCCGCTGCGTGTCCGTCAGTACGACGAGCGGCGCTTTTCTGTGTCCGGCACACCGACGGATTGCGTGCTGATGGGCGTTCAGGACATTATCCCGGGCAAGAAGCCGGACCTTGTCCTGTCCGGCGTCAATCGCGGCCAGAACATCGCCGAGGACGTGACCTTCTCCGGCACGGTCGCCGGTGCGATGCAGGGCATGCAGCTGGGGATACCCTCGGTCGCGCTGTCGCAGGCCTATGGCTTCAAGAAGGGCGATCCGATCGAATGGGAGACGGCCGAACTCTACGGCGCGCCGATCCTGCGCCGCCTGTTCGACCTGAAATGGCCCGAGGACGTGCTGATCAATATCAATTTCCCGGACCGCAAGCCGGAGGATGTGACCGAGGTCGAGGTGACGCGCCAGGGCCGCCGCGACCAGCACATCCTGCATGCCGAACACCGCACCGATCCGCGCGGCATGGATTACTACTGGCTTGCCTTCAAGGGCATCCTGTCCAATCCCCCGGAAGGGGTGGACCTGAAGGCAGTCTATGACGGCAAGATTTCCGTCACCCCCCTTCACATGGACCTCACGCACGGCGAAACTCTGGGCAATCTGAAGCGGATGCTCGGCGGGGTGCCGCCAAAGAGCTGAGCCGCTCGCGCGCAACCGCACGGCATCGAAGGGACGATCCGATGAACCTGCCCGATCCGCGCATGATCCAGCTGGTCATGAGCCTGCGCGGCGGTGGTGTGACCGACGCGAAGGTGATGGGCGCGCTCGAGCGCACGCCCCGCCACCTCTTCGTGCCCGACCGTTTCGGCGACCAGGCCTATGACGACCGGGCACTGCCGATCGATTGCGGCCAGACCATCTCCCAGCCGCTGATCGTCGCCCTGATGACCCAGGCGCTGAAGCTGGATGACCGCTGCAAGGTGCTGGAGATCGGCACAGGGTCGGGCTACCAGGCTGCCGTGCTCGCCCGGCTGGCGCGGCGGGTCTACACGGTCGAGCGCTACCGCACGCTGTCACGCGAGGCAGAGGCCCGTTTCGAGGCGTTGCGGCTGACCAATATCGTGACCCGGATCGGTGACGGTACCCAGGGATGGCCGGAGCAGGCGCCTTTCGACCGGATCATCCTGACGGCATCCGCGCCGCAGCGCCCGGACGCGATTCTCGAACAGCTCAAGGATGGCGGCATCGCCGTGGCGCCGGTCGACCGCGACATCAAGCAGGTGCTGGTGCGCTATGTGCGCGAAGGCGACAACATCGTCGAAACGGACCTGATGGATGTGCGTTTCGTGCCGCTGGTGAAGGGCGAGGCGAGGGCGCTTTGAGCGGTGGCGGCCGGATCACAGTCGTGCCCGTTTTTTCGCCCCATTTTACGCCGCATTGTCAGGCAGGTCTGGACGCTCGCGACGGGGCGTCCATAATAGTTGCCGTCAGGGGTTGAACCGAAGCCTTGGATAACTGGCGGTTAAGCGTTGTCATGGATTGATGGCGGCGGTTCGCTTCAGGAGCTGGATTCTCGCGATGCGTCTTTCGACAATGACTTGCCTGATTGCGGCCCTGTGCGCGGGGCTTGCCGCCTGCGCAACGACGCCGCGCGAGCCGGCACGTGTCGAGAATCGCTATCCCAATGCGGGCTCGCGCCCCACGCCGCCGGCACGGGTGACACCGCGCGATTGCGGCAGCGCTTACACGGTGCAGCGTGGTGACACGCTTTCCGAGATTGCCGTGATGTGCAGCGTTCCGATGGAAGAGCTGGCGGCGGCCAACAGTCTCTACCGGCCCTACACGCTGAATGTCGGGCAGGTCCTGTCGATGCCGCGGCCGCTGATGCATGTCGTGCAACGTGGCGAAAACCTTTACCGCATCGGCCTGCGTTACGGCATTCCGTTCCAGCAGCTGGCTGCCCACAACAGTATTTCGGCGCCGTACAATCTGGAGGTCGGCCAGCAGATCCGGCTGCCGCAGGGGGCGACGGTGGTCAATCTGGCCAGCCGCGACCCGTCCGCCGGTTCGCGCTCGACCGCGTCTTCGCCGCCGCCCGAGCAGCGCCGTCCGCCGGCCTCGTCCGGCACGCCCCGTTTCGACTGGCCGGTGCGCGGATCGGTCCTTTCCAGCTTCGGCAACAAGCCCGATGGCGGCCGCAATGACGGTATCAATATCGCGGCGCGTGCCGGTGAAAGCGTCCGTGCGGCGGCCGCAGGCCAGGTCGTCTATGCCGGCAGTGAGCTGGCCGGCTATGGTCAGCTCGTCCTGGTGCGTCATACGGGCGGTTTTGTCACAGCCTACGCCCATAATTCCCGGCTTCTGGTCAGCGAAGGCGACCAGGTCAGCCAGGGGCAGGTGATCGCCGAAGCCGGTTCGACCGGCTCGGTCGACAGGCCGCAGGTGCATTTCGAGATCCGCAACGGCGTCAATCCCGTGGACCCGATGAACTACCTGCGATGACCGCCGGACACGCCGGTTACAGTCAGGCCTTGTTGCAACACAGCCCTGCACCGATATAGTCCCGCGCTAATCTTTTCCTGGCGCGGGCGGCCCAGCCGGTCCCCGTCGCCCAGCCATCCGGGGTCTTTGCGTTATCATGGAAGCCTTTCTCGCCTCTCCGATCCCCATGCTCATCCTCATGGGCCTGGTGTTCTATTTCCTTCTCATCCGCCCGCAGCAAAAGCGCGCCAAGGAGCACCGGGAAATGGTGGAAGGCCTCAAGCGTGGTGACGAGGTCATTACCCAGGGCGGCCTGATCGGCAAGATCGCCAAGGTCGCCGACGAGGAAGTCACGATCGAGCTGTCCGAAGGCGTGAAGGTGCGTGTGGTTCGCCAGACGATCGCCACGGTGCGCGGACGTCCCGAGCCCAAGCCGGCCAACGACGCCAAGTCCGACTGATCTTCAGACCGTCTAGCTGAAAAGGCCGCGCGTCATGCTGCACTTCGGGCGCTGGAAACTCCTCACCATCTTTCTCGTGGTTCTGGCCGGGGCGCTTTACACCCTGCCGAACCTGGTGCCCGAAACGGTGCGCTACCAGATCAACGAGGCGGATGGCAGTCGCGAACCGCGCGGGATCTGGCGCTACATCCCCAGCAGCACCATCAATCTCGGTCTCGACCTTCAGGGCGGTTCCTACATCGTCTTCGAAGTCGACATGAACGAGGTGCGCACGGCCCAGCTGGAAAGCCTGGCAGCCGATGTCCGCCAGACGCTGCGCAACGACCCGCCGCTCCTGCCGCGCTCTGTCGCGGTGGTGGGCGAGGAAGTCGTCGTGCTGATGATCCGCGAGGAACAGCGTGACGAGGCGTTCGAGCGTCTGCGCGAGCTGAACGGCCCGGTGACCACCGAGCTGGGTCAGCCCGGCCTGGCGCAGATGTATGACATGCAGCGCGACGGCGAGGATCCCAGTGCGATCCGCATCTCCGTGACGGACGAGCAGTTCACCGCGATCCGCCAGCGCACGCTGAGCCAGTCGATCACGGTGATCCGCCGCCGTCTCGACGGTCTGGGCACGACCGACCCGACGATCGCCCGCTCCGGCGCTGACCGCGTCATGGTGCAGGTGCCCGGTGCCGACGATCCGCAGGAAATCATCGACCTGGTCGGCACGCAGGCCGCGCTGAGCTTCCACCTCGTCGACAACACCATCAATCCGGGACCGAACGGCCAGGCGCGTACGCCGCCGGGACGGACGATCTATCCGGTCGCCAACACCCAGCCGGTGCAGTATCTCGCGGTCGAGACGCGGCAATTGCTGACCGGTGAGAACCTCACGCAGTCGAATGTGACGCAGCATCCCAGCTATGTCGGTCCGGTGGTCGGTTTCCGGCTGGATACGCAGGGCGCGCTGATCTTCGGTGATGTGACCCGCAATAATCGCGGCCGCCAGTTCGCGATCGTGCTCGATGACGAGATCATCACGGCACCGCGGATCAACGAACCGATCCTCGGCGGCTCCGGTGTCATCGGCGGCGGCTATACCTACGAGACGGCGTCGCAGCTGGTCATCCTGCTCAATGCCGGTGCCCTGCCGGCCACGCTGACGCCTGTGGAGCAGCGTACCGTCAGCGCCAGCCTGGGCCGTGACCAGATCGAGAGCGGCACGCTGGCGATCATCATCGGCTTTGCGGCGGTGATCGTCTTCATGCTGGCGGCCTACGGCATTTTCGGCGTCTTCTCGACGCTTGCCCTGCTGGTCAATGTGGTGCTCATCCTGGGCGGTCTGTCCGGGCTGGGCATGACGCTCACCTTGCCGGGTATCGCGGGTATCATCCTGACCATCGGTATGGCGGTCGACGCCAACGTGCTGATCTTCGAGCGCATACGCGAGGAGAGCCGGCACGGGCGGACACCGGCCAATGCCATCCAGGCCGGCTATGAGCGGGCCCTGGCCGCGATTCTCGACGCCAACATCACCACCTTCATTGCGGCGGCCGTGCTGTTCATGCTCGGTGCCGGTCCGGTGCGCGGCTTCGCCGTGACGCTCGGCGTCGGCATCGTGACCTCGGTCTTCACCGCCTTCGTGTTCTCCCGCCTGCTGGCGGTTCTCTGGCTTCGGGCATTCAAGCCCAAGTCGCTGCCGCTGTAAGGGAGGCTGAGATGTCGCTTGCTCTCGTCAAATACCTGCCGGTCACCGGCAATGTCCCCTTCATCCGCATCCGCTTCTTCGCGCTCGGCCTGTCGGCACTCGTGCTGCTGTTCTCGCTGTTCGAGTTCGCCAATGTCGGCATCAATTTCGGCATCGACTTCCGCGGCGGTATCCAGACCGAAGTCGAAACGGCGCCGGAAACCTCGATCGAGGACGTGCGGACTGTTGTGTCTGCGCTGGAGCTCGGTGAACCGCGTATCCAGGAGGCCGGCAATTCGCTGGAGGCTCGCCACACGATCCTGATTGCCCTGCCGCTGCAGCCGGGCGAGGGGGCGGAAGCGGAACGCGCCAACCAGGCCGCTCGCGAGACACTGGAAGCCGCCATTGCGGAGAACTTCCCCGACGCCCAGCTGCGCGGCACGACCGTTATCGGCGGTGCCGTGTCCGGCGAGCTGGTGGTGACCGGTTTCACCGCGATCGGCGTCGCGCTCTTCCTGATGCTGATCTACATCTGGTTCCGCTTCGAATGGCAGTATTCTGTCGGGGCCATCGTCGCCCTGATCCACGACGTGATCGCGACGGTCGGCATGTTCTCGGTCACCCAGATGACCTTCGACCTTGCGACCGTGGCGGCGATCCTGACCATTGTCGGCTATTCGATGAACGACACCGTGGTCGTGTATGACCGGATCCGGGAAAATCTTCGCAAGTACAAGAAGATGCCGCTTCCGGAAGTGCTCAATCTGTCGATCAACGACACGCTGTCGCGCACCATCCTGACCTCGGCGACCACGCTGGTCGCGCTGATCTCGCTCTACCTGATCGGCGGGGCGTCGCTGGAAGGCTTCGCCTTCGCGATGATCTGGGGCATCGTGATCGGTACCTATTCCTCGATCTTCGTGGCATCGCCGCTCCTGCTCTTCACGCAGGTACAACGCGACAGCGGCGAGAGTTCCGACCAGTAAGCGTCGTCTCCCGCAGCACCCGGAAACAAACAGGGCCCGCCACCGGCGGGCCCTGTGACATGTCAGGGGGGACATGTGAGCGAGACGGACAGGGGAACAGGGAGGGGCGTCCGTCTCGCCTGTTCAACGCCGCCGTCGGCTATCTCCGTCGCGCGGGTTCTGCACTTTGTCAGTCGAAGGCGAAGCTCGCATAAACCATCGGGCGGAAGACGGCGCTGGTGCGCGGTTCGGCCCGGTTCGGTCCGGGCTGGATCTGCGTCATGATCACGGCGCTGACATTGGTGGCCGGGCTGATGAAGAAGTCTGTGTCGAACATCCCGCCCCAGCTGAAATCGCCGGGGACGCCCGCCGGATCCGCGCCTTCGGCCGGCGGCAGGACCACGTCGACACCAAAGCCGTAGCTGCGGCCCTGCCAGCTCTCGCCCAGCTGTTCAGCCGTGACCTGCGGGCTCGCCATGAGAGCCAGCGTTTCCGGCTCCAGGATCCGCACATCGCCCAGGGCACCGTCATTCGCCAGCATCATCGCAAAGCGGATATAATCGCTCGCCGTCGAGACCAGGCCGCCGCCGCCGGAGGCCCAGTCGGGCATAAAGGCCTCGGCATACTCGACCAGGCTGCCGTCTTCGGCATGGACATAGAGCGGAGACATGTCGGCTTCGTCAAAATTGACGTCGTCGAAGAAGAAGCCGGTCGCATGCATGCCCAGCGGTTCGAAAATCTCGGTCTCCATGAAGTCTTCGAGCGGCATGCCCGAGGCGACTTCGACTACGCGGCCCAGCACGTCATTGGCGTAGGAATACTGCCAGGTATCGCCGGGATCGTTGTAGAGCGGCAGGGCGGCCAGCTGTTCCATGCGGGCTTCCAGATTGCCCTCGCCGGAATAGAGCGAATTCTCGATATAGAGACGGCCCAGATCGGTCTGGTTCTCGAAGATATAGCCCAGGCCCGATGTGTGCGTGAGAAGGTGACGGACCGTCATCACGGTCTCCGGCGGACGTGTCTGGATCTCGCCTGTCTCGTCTGCCATCAGGCTGACGGCGACCTCGACATCGGCGAAGGCGGGGATGTAATCGCTGACCGGATCATCCAGCCCCACCAGGCCGTCCTCGACCAGCATCATCGTCGCTACAGCCGTCACCGGCTTGCTCATCGAAGCGATGCGGACCGGGCTGTCGACGGTAAAGGGCGCACCGGTCTCGATATTGATGAAGCCGGCCTCGCTGATATGGGCGACGCGGTCGCCGCGCGCGATGATCGCGGCATAGCCCGGGCGGGCCTGTTCTGCAGCGAGGGCATCGAGCCGTGCATCCAGCGCTTCGAAGGCGGCAGGATCGAAGCCGAGCGCCCGCGGATCGGGGACCGCTTCGATTGATTGGGCATGGGCGGTAAAGCCGCAGGCGGCAAGGGCCAGCGCGGCGGTAGCGATGCGGAACGCCATTAAAACTCCCCCTCGGGATGATGATTATCGACCGGGGGGAAGGTTAGGGCGGGGCCGCCGGGTTGGCGACCCCGAATTCGCCTGGAAATGGCGGATCAGGCGGCGGCGAGGTTCTCGGCCGCGAATTCCCAGTTCACAAGGTGATCGAGGAAGGTGGAGATGTAGTCCGGACGGCGGTTCTGGTAGTCCAGATAATAGGCGTGCTCCCACACATCCATCGTCAGCAGCGGCGTCACGCCGGCCTCGGTGAGCGGGGTTTCCGCGTTCAGCGTCTTGCGCACATCCAGCTTGCCGTCAGCCAGCACCAGCCAGGCCCAGCCGGAGCCAAACTGCGTCGCGCCGGCCTTGGCGAAGGCATCCTTGAAGGCGTCGAAGGAGCCGAAATCGCGATCGATCATCTCGGCCAGCTTGCCCGTCGGTGCGCCGCCGCCATTGGGTCGCATGGACTGCCAGTAGAAGGTATGATTCCAGATCTGGGCGGCATTGTTGAAAATCCCCGCCTTGTCGGCCTTGCCGGCCGTGTCCTGGATGATGTCCTCGAGCGACTTCGAGGCCATGTCGGTCCCCTCGACGAGGCCGTTCAGGTTGTTCACATAGGCGTTGTGGTGTTTGCCATGGTGGAAATCCAGCGTCTCAGACGAGATATGGGGAGCCAGCGCATCTTTTGCGTAGGGCAGATCGGGCAGGGTGAAAGCCATGAGAACCTCTCGTTGGACCAGTGGTGGGACACTATGTGGCCTTTTCGGCCGTCTTTCTATGACCGGACATATGGTGTGGCCGGCGGCTCTGTCTACCGGTAAGTCGCATGCAGGACACTGATTTCGACAAAATGCTGCAGGCTTCGGACCCGGACCGGCGTCTTGCGGCGCTGTTCGCACCGGCAGAGGCGCGCGCCCGTCTTTTCGCCCTTTACGCCTTCAATCAGGAGATCGGGCGGGTTGCCGAAGCGACCTCGGAAGGCATGATCGGCGAGATGAAGCTGACCTGGTGGCACGACGCCGTCGCCGACCTGTATGCCGATCCGCCCCGGGTGCGCCGCCACGCCGTCACCGAGGGGCTGGCTGAGCTGACCGGCATGATTTCCCTTGAGGACATGCAGGGGCTGATCGATGCACGTCTCGACGATATCTCTGCGCGACCCTATGAGTCGCTGGATGCGCTTCTGGACTATGTCGACGCGACCGCCGGCCGGCTGATGGGCCTCGCTCTGCGCCTGTGCGAGGCGGAACTGGCGCCCGAAACCCTGCAGGCTGCGGGACGGGCCTGGGGGCTCACCGGGCTGCTGCGGGCCTTCCCGGTACGCGCGAAGATCGGACGCGCACCTGTGGGCGGTGACGATTTGTCGGACGCGGGCGCGACGCCGGCCATGCTGGCGCAGGGCCTGGGCGAGGAGAAGGTGAGGCGTGCCGTGATCCCGGTGCGCCGCGCTGCAGAACAGGCGCTGGCCGATCTCAAGGCCGCCGGAGCCTTGCCCGCAGCGGCGCTGCCGGCCACCGGTTATGCGGTCCTTGCGCGGGGATATCTGGATACCTTGCCGGATAATCCCTACCTGATCGCACCGGAGCGGCCGCTTCTGCCGCGGCAATTGCGCCTGACCTGGCTGTCCCTGACGGGACGGTGACATTTCCGGCTGCAGCACTAGAGTTGAAGCGGCGCACGGGATGGCCCATCACGGTCGCGCTGAATCGAGAACAACGGAGAAGACGACATGTTTCACGCCCTCATCACCGGTGCCAATCGCGGTCTCGGCCTCGAGCACGCCCGGCAATTGCTGGAGCGGGGCTGGCATGTCACGGCAGCAGTGCGCGATCCGGATGCTGCCAGCGAGCTGAAGGCGCTGCCGCAGGGCGAGGGCAAGCTCGATGTGGTGGCTTAGACGCGACCGATTTCGAATCGCCGAAACGGCTGGCCGCCCAGATCGACGGTCCGATTGACCTCCTCTTCGCCAATGCCGGGATGATGTCGCCGGAAACGCGCAACTTCGGTGCCGCGGCCGGTGACGCCATGGCGCTGGAATTCCGGGTCAATGCGATCGCACCGCTGGCCCTCGTCGAGGCGTTTGCCGACAAGGTAGCCGCTTCGGAGATGAAGGTCGTCGCGCTGCAATCCTCGCGCATGGGCTCTATCGCCGACAACGGCTCCGGTGGTGGCTATGGCTATCGCGGGTCCAAGGCGGCACTGAACGCCATCGGTAAGTCGCTGAGCCTGGACCTCGCCGATCGGGGCATTGTCGTCCTGATCCTGCACCCGGGCTGGGTGCGTACCGACATGGGCGGTCCGAACGGCCAGCTGACGGTGCAGGAAAGCGTGGAAGGCCAGCTGGACCTGATCGCCCGCGCCTATGGCAATCCGGCGATGTCCGGCCGCTTTTTCCACGTCTCCGGCCAGGACCTGCCCTGGTAGGGCAGGTCCGGCGGAGGGATTACGGCTGCTCGCCGATATGCTCGGCGAGGAAGGTCTCCAGGGCGCCATAGACCTCCCGGCGCATCTGTGTGCTCGTCAGCCAGTGGTCACCGTTGTCGACGGCCACAAGTTCCACATCCTTGTGCTCCCGGCGCAGGGCCCGCTGCATGATCTGGCTTTGCGAGAAGGGCACGACACTGTCGTCCCGGCCATGGATCAGCAGGATGGGGGCCTGGGCATTTTCGGCGAAATTGGCGGGCGAGATGGCCCGCATGGCGTCTGCGAGGGATTGGTCGCCTTCGCCGGTAAAGCGATCGGCCGATCCCGCGCCGAGCCAGTGGCGGCGGCCATAGCGGTTCTCGACGAGTTCGATGAGTTCCTCGACATCGCTGACGCCCGCAATGGCGACGGCACAGCGATACAGGTCTGGCGTGAAGACGGCACCCGCCAGCGCGGCATAACCGCCATAGGAGCCCCCCACGATGCAGACCCGCGCCGGGTCGGCAATCCCGGCTGTGGTCAGGGCTGCCACCGCGTCGGAAAGGTCGTGCTGCATCACGCCCGTGCCCCACTCGCCATGGCCCGCGAATTCCCAGGCATCGCCATAGCCGCCGGAGCCGCGGAAGTTCGGCTGGATGACGGCGTAGCCGCGTGATGCCAGGAAATGGGCGAGCGGATCAAATCCGCCCGTGTCGCGCGTTGCCGGCCCGCCGTGCGGCAGAAGGACAGTGGGGAAGGGACCTTCGCCTTCGGGGACGGTCAGATACGCCTCGATCCGGGTTCCGTCACGCGCCGGATAGGTGATGTGCTGGCGCGGCCGCAGGCTGCCGGCCGGCAGGCCCGCGTGGGTCTCGGCGAGCGGGTGGATGGCCGGCGTTACCGTATCGAAGAGATAGTAGACCGGGGCCTGGGCTTCCGACTGGGTGACAAACAGGATACGCGAGAGATCGCGCGACCAGCTGACGATCGCCGGGTTCTGGCCGGCCGCGGCCTGGTCCAGAATGGCCTGGATTTCCGCGAACCGGGGATCGAACCATTCGACGCGCGGCAAGGCCTCATCCCAGCTCACGCCGAGCACCTGCTGCGTGTAGGGATCGGAGATCACGCCGGTGATGTCGAATTCAGGGTGCTCGAAGATCGCGCCGGTTATCTCGCCGGTTTCCAGAGAGAAGGCGTAAAGTCCGCGGCGCCCGGATTCGTTGGTGAAGGTTGTGGTGACGGCAAAGCGGCCGTCCGGCATTTCTCCGGCCAGACCGACACTCGGACGTTCGACGCCGGTCTGCTCGGAAATGATACGCCAGCCAGACCCGTCGGGAACGCGGATGGTTTCGCGCTGGACCTCGCTCGCGTAGTCGATACGGGCCAGCACTTCGCCATTCGCTCCCACCTGCCAGTCGCGCGTCCAGCGGCTGCCGCGGAAGGCGATGCGGGAACTGCCGGACCGGGGGTCCACCGACATGAGGTTGATGTCGAAATTCTGGTCCAGCAGCGGCACGAAGACCCGGCCCTCATCGGCATCCAGGCCAACAACACGGCCACCGCTGAAATTGATCGCGGCCCGGCGGACATTGCGCAGCAATTGCCGGCTCGACAGGCCGTCCTCGGTGTCGATGGCCACGATGGCGCTGAAGTCGAGCGTCCCGCGCAGGCCGAGATAGGCAGTGACGTCGCTCGCCATGAGCAGCAGCATGCGGTCGTCAGCCCAGCGAAGATCGATGGGTCGAACTTCCGACACATCGACCGACTGGCCTTGCTGGTCGACCAGGTCGTGAACAACCAGGGTCAGGCGTCCGTCCGTCTCGGTCGTGAAGGCCAGATGGCGTCCGTCGGGTGAAAGCTCGGCCAGGCGCATGTGCGGTTCCTGGACAAAGGCTTCAAGCGGTTGTGCCAGAGCACCGCTGCTGCTGGCGGCCAACAAAACGGCAATCCACAAAAAAAGACGCATGCAACGCATCGGCAATCCCCTCTGTCCCGGCCGGGAGTTCACGACAGGGGGGCAGGCAATACAACCTTTATGTGTAGCTTTGTGCACAAGACGCCGAGGCTGGCTCAGCCCGCTTCGCTGTCGCGGATCCAGCCGGCCAGGTCGTCCAGGGCGCGGGCGCTGAGGGCCATCTTGCGGGCCGGGGTCTTGGCCTTGCCCTTGATGCGGTTTCCGTCGGCATCGTGGGTCGGCTGGGTGATGGGCGGGAAGAGGCCGAAATTGACATTCATCGGCTGGAACGAACCCTTGCCGCCATCCAGATGACCGCCGGTCACGTGCGCGATGAGGGCGCCCAGCGCGGTGGTCGCGGGCGGTGCATCGAGCTGACGTCCGTGTCGCATAGCGGCAGCATAACGCCCCGCCAGCAGCCCCATAGCGGCACTCTCCACATACCCTTCCACGCCGATCAGCTGGCCGGCGAAGCGCAGGCGCGGCTGCGACTTGAGACGCAGCTGGCTGTCGAGCAGTTTGGGCGAGTTGAGGAAGGTGTTGCGGTGGATACCGCCGAGGCGCGCGAACTGGGCCTCTTCCAGGCCGGGGATCATGCGGAAGATGTCGGTCTGGGCGCCGTATTTCATCTTGGTCTGGAAGCCGACCATGTTGAACAGCGTGCCCAGTGCGTTGTCCTGGCGCAGCTGGACGATGGCCCAGGGTTTCACGGTGGGATTGTGCGGATTGGTCAGCCCGACCGGTTTCATCGGCCCGTGGCGCAGCGTCTCGCGGCCGCGTTCGGCCATCACCTCGATCGGCAGGCAGCCGTCGAAATAGGGCGTGTCGGCTTCCCACTCCTTGAACTCGGTCTTCGGCGCGGCCAGCAGCGCGTCGATGAAGGCCTCGTACTGCTCCTTGTCCATCGGGCAGTTGAGATAGGCTTTCTTCTCCGCCTCCGTCTCGCCCTTGTCATAGCGCGACTGGAACCAGGCCTTCTCCAGGCTGATGCTTTCGCGGTGGATCACCGGCGCGATGGCGTCGAAAAAGGCGAGCTCGCCTTCGCCGGTCTCCTCCAGGATCGCCTTGGACAGGCTGTCCGAGGTGAGGGGGCCGGTGGCGATGATCACACTGTCCCAGTCTTCCGGCGGCAGGCCTTCGATCTCGCCGCGTTCGATGGTGACCAGCGGATGCTCGCTCAGGCGTTTCGTGACGGCCTGGGAGAAGGCGTCGCGATCGACCGCCAGTGCGCCGCCGGCGGGCAGGCGGTTATTGTCGCCCTCTTCCATGATGATCGAGCCGAGACGCCGCATCTCCTCGTGCAGCAGACCGACCGCATTGGTGCGGTGATCGTCCGAGCGGAAGGAGTTGGAGCAGACCAGTTCGGCCAGCCCGTCGGTCTTGTGGGCGTCGGTTTCCTTCACGCCGCGCATCTCGTGCAGGATGACGGGGACGCCCTGGCGGACGAGCTGCCAGGTGGCTTCGGAGCCGGCCATGCCGCCGCCGACGACGTGTACGGGTTTCATCGCTTGATCGGTCATGCGCGGCATATCGAGCGCGCACCGCACGAAGTCAATGGGGCGGGGTAGCTGGGCGGTTGACGCCGCCCTCGTCTCGCGCCTAACTCGTCAGAAGCGAGGGGATACGCGATGCAATTGAAACTTGCGGCGCTGGCGGCCGTTGCCTGTCTGTGGTTGGTCGCCGAAGGTGCAAGCGCACAGGACCTGCCGAGTTCTGTGACAGGCCCCTATGTCGAGTATCAGCGCGCGCTGGAGACGGGCGATGAAGCGGCGGCCTATGACGCTGCACGGCGGGCGTTCGAGGCCGGCGAGGCGGAACGCATCGATCGCGAGACGCTGGGCCTGCTGGCGGAAAATTTCGGAGCTGCGGCAGCCGCACTGGGTAATTTCGAACGGGCTTATGAAATCTGGCGGGATGCGGCGCGGCTGGGCGAACGGGCCGGCATTGAGCCGGCCGACCAGGCCTGGCGCGAATTCAACACGGCGCGGGCGGCGTATCGGTCCGGGCAGACACGCGATGCCCGGCGGTTCGCCGACGATGCGCTCGAAAACCTGGAGCTTGCCCGTGAAGCCGGCGGAACCTACCCGGCGTTTGTTGGCGATCTGGCGGTTCTGGGCGCGCAGCTTTCGGCCGAGGCCGGGCGTTGGGCAAAGGCGAGAAACCGCGCGGGGGCTGCGCTGCTGGTGTTTGCGCAGAGCGGGCGGGAGCCCGACGGGCTTTACGCGCAAGCCTATTACATCGCCGCCATCGCCCGGTTCGTTGTCGAACGGGACAAGGACGCAGCGCTCTACCATTCGATGATGGCCGAGTTCATCCTGTCCTCGCTTCCTGACGAGGGGCCGGCTCTGGCGCTGGCCCGATCGGTTCGAACGATTGCGGCGGACGACACTGAAGAGCAACGCCTCGCTGTTGCTGAGCGGCTCAGGGCCGATCCGCTCTATCAGGCTCGCTACGCGCGCTGGGAGGAGCCGCCGGAAGCCAGTGAGGCGGACGGATATGTCGACGTCGTTCTGCTGGAACGGCACGAGCCGGAGTTTCCCTACCGCGCAGCTAACCGCGGACTGCAGGGTATTGTGTCGGTTTCCTTCGATATCGATGAAGGCGGGCGTGTCGTCGACCCCCGCGTGGTCGAGGGCATGCCGACCGGAGCGTTCGACCAGGCCGGCCTGGCCGCAATGCGTGGCTGGCGTTTCGAACCCGCGCTGCAGGATGGCGAGCCGGTCTACAGGGAAGACTATGTCACCTCATTCGTGTTCTGGCTGTCGAACTAGCCTTTGCGGCCGGCCGGCATTGGATGGCGCCGCATATTGTGGATGAAGAGGAGCCGCGCATGAGATCAACAGCGTTAGTGATCGCCGCCGCGGCGTCGCTTTTTGCAGCATCAGCAGGTGCACAGGACCTGCCGCGTTCTGTGACAGGCCCCTATGTCGAGTACCAGCGCGCGCTGGAAGCCGGTGACGGGGCGGGGGCCTTTGACGCCGCACGGCGGGCGTTTGAGGCGGGCGAGGCGGAGCGTATCGGGCATGAGACGCTGGGCCTGCTGGCGGAAAATCTGGGAATGGCGGCTTTCGCGCTCGGCGATCATGACGCGGCCTACCGAGCCTGGCGGGAAGCGGCGGAGCTGGGCGAGCGCAGCGGACTGGCCGGCACCCAGCTGGCCTGGCGCTGGTATAATGCCGCCCTGGGGGCCCAGCAGCTTGACCATGTCCGCAACGCCTATCATTGCTCGAGAGAGGCGGTCGAGGCGTTGCCGGCGCTTGATGCCATGACGGAAGAGGCGCTGATCTTTGCCCCGGACGCCTATTTTCTACATGCGCAGATGACCATGAGCTCGGGCCGCATGCGGGGCGCTTATGCACCGGCCGAGGGGTTTGTCGCTCTGCGGCGTTCGCGGGGAACGGACCTGGAAGCGAGCGACGCGACGGCGCATTTCATTGCCGGCGTGTCCCGGCTGTTTCGCGGCGACAATGTCGAGGCGGCATTTCATCTCCACATGACGGCGGACATTGCGGACAGCCAGGAAGATGCCCCGGACTGGCTGAAGGACGTGCAGCTGGACGCCCGCGCGCTGGAGGACCTCGCGCGGGGACGGGCGCGCGACGATGTTGCCCAGGTCGATGAACGCTTGCAGACCGAGCCGCTTTATCAGGCCCGCCATGCGCCCGGCATGGATGATGAAGAGCGTGATCTGCCGCCGGGGATGGTCGATGCCGTACCGATCGAGCGCAATGAGCCGCGCTATCCGCGCAGCGCGGCGATCAATGGGCAGGAGGGCGTTGTTGTCGTCGAGTTTTCCATCGACGAGACCGGACGCGCCGTCGACGGCTTCGTTCGCACCGCGATACCCAGCGAGGTGTTCGACGAGGAAAGCCTGAGCGCCCTCGAAAACTGGCGGTACGAGCCGGCAATGCAGGACGGTGTGCCGGTCCGCCGGGACGGTGTGATTGTCAGCTTCACCTTCATGCTGCGCTGATCGGCCCGAACCGAAGCCACCACCGCATCACTCCCCCGCATCCTCGCCATTCTCGCCCGGTTTGAGCACGTCGCCGATCCGGTCGCGGACGCGTTCCAAGGGGGTGTCGCCGGGGATGGGGCCGTCGGAGCAGACGGCCTGGAGCGCGGCCCATTCGGTCTCGTTGAGCGCTGGCTCGCCGGACCAACCGATCTGCCCGGCGGCGGCGCGGGCCCGTTCGGCGCGGGCGCGGGTGTCGGGATGAGTGCGCAGCACGCTGCTCAGCCAGCGCTCATTGCTGCCGTCACCTGCTTCTGCGGAGGGCTCTGAAACATCCTCGGCCGGCAGATCGGTGTTGGCACCCGTATCCTCGCCCGTGTCGTCACTTTCGGCCTCTGCGTCGTCGCCCTCGGCCTCGGTCTCGCCCTCCAGCACCGCCTGCATGCGCTCGAAGAAGTCGGCGAGGCCGTGCGGGTTCATGTCGGCGGCGACGAGGTATTGCAGCGCATAATCGTCGGCTTCACTTTCCGCGCCGCGGGTATGGCGCAGGCTTTCCAGCGTGGCGCCGGTGCGGGCGATTTCCTGGCCGGCGCCCGAACCGCCGCCGATCAGGAGTTCCAGCAGCACGCCGAACCCCATCTCGCGCAATTGCGCCGCCATGACATGGCGTTGGGCGACATGGGCGGCCTCGTGGGCCAGCACGCCGGCCAGTTCGTCCGGGCTTTCCATCTCGTCGATCAGCTCGTCGGTGACCAGGATGCGGCCGCCGGGCAGGGCAAAGGCGTTGGGGAAGCCGGCATCGACGATGCGCAGGCGAAACTCGAAGGGCGAGCCGGAGACGGCATGGAGCCGGGAGCCCAGGCTGTCGAGCGCGGCGCGGGCTTCCTCGCCGGTTTCGCATTCGTCGGTGAACCAGGTCACCATCTGGTTGGTCTGCTCGCCCATGCGGCGTTCCACATCCAGCGGTACGGCGTGGGCGAGGGGGCGCGACAGGAGGGGCAGGCCGACAAACAGGAAGGCCAGGCTGGCGACGGCGATGCCGGTGAGCGCCGCGCCCAGGATCAGCGTGCCGCGCCGCGTCCGGCCGGGCGCGAAGAGCCGCGGGAGCCAGGTGCGCAGCGCGTCCCGGTCGCCCGGAGCGATCCACAGCCGGGCATCGGACCCCTTTTCGCTGATGACGGCGGCGCCGTCCGGCCGGTCGGGCAGGCGACGGAGTTCCGGGACCGGCCAGCGCACGGCGATGCCCTCGCCGTCGAGGGCGAGGGTGTCTGCATCGAGCGTCACCGTTACAGCGTGAAGACGGGCGCTCTCGCCGTCGGCATAGGTGCCGGCCAGGGCCGGGCGGGCGGTTGTGTGCGTACTAGATGACATTGCCGATATCGAATGCGTCCGCCAGTCCTTCGCCGGCCCTGGGTCCGCGATCGGCATTCTGGCGCACGGCCTCGATGTCGATCTCGCCCTCGGCCTCCAGGCGTTTGAAGATATAGCGCCACAGGCGCAGCTGGGCGACGGGCAGGCCGAAACCCAGGGTCAGGGCGATGATCAGGAAGTTGGTGACATAGATCCAGCCCAGGCTGAGCGATCTGGCATCGAGGCGGAAGGTCAGGCCTTCCAGACCCAGGATTTGCGCCTTGCGCCGCATCACCGCAGCGGCATAGGGCAGGCTCGCCAGGCCGACAAAGAGGACATAGACCAGTGCCAGGCCGTAGATCTTGGCGATCATCATGGCATCGGGAATGGGCGGCGTGTCGCCGATATTCTCGAAGCCGCCGAACAGCAGATACATATAGGCCCAGATGAAACCCACATAGCCAACGACGCCGGCAATCCAGGCAAGCGCGAAGGTGGGGTAGAGCGGTCCGGCCAGACCCTCGTCTTCCTGCAGGATCCGGAACCGGCGGTCGCCGTAGAAGGTCTCGCGCCACAGGCGGCGGGTCAGACGCATCTCGGCCGCCGGGGCGTACCAGCCCAGCGTGATCCCGGTCAGCAGGCCATAACCCACCGAGGCCCAGGCATAGGTATTCGCCGAGCCGGCCTGGCCGAAGCGGATGCCGCGCCAGGTGGTGCGGCTCAGCCGGTAGCGGCGTGCGATCCAGACGGCGAGGCCGAGCAGCCAGGAAAAGAAGATCAGGATGGGGATGTAGGCGAGGCCGAAGACCAGCATCACGGTTTCCGGCGGCAGCAGAAGCTGGGCCGCGAAGAACACGCCGTAGATGGGCAGGAAGACCAGCAGCATCACCACGATGAAGGAGCGGAACAGCTCCCAGCCCGAGCCGGTATATTCCATCGGCGTGCCGTTGATCGTGGTGGTCGACCAGAGATAGCGCCGCACCCGTGTGCGGCCCCAGAAGCGCCACAGGGTCAGGGTGACGATGTTCAGGAGCGCGTTCAGGAGGGTAATCGGCAGGATGCCGCCGATCGTGCCGCTCTGGGCAAAGACCAGGCGTTCGCCGCCGTTGCCGGCCGGTTCGCTGGCAGGTGTGGCCGGTTCAGCGGGCCCGTTCTCGTCGGGCACATTGCTGCCGCTGGCGGGCGTGGGCTCGTCTGTCATGGATATTCCCCCTGGATCGATCGGAAAATCGCGGTCCCCGGCCGGAGGTTATCCGGCCAACATGACGCGTCAATTTCAAAATGGGTGAAGAGGTTAAGGCAACTTCACGTCGAGCGGGCCGTGTGAGGCGGTGCTGTACAAGACAGTGCAGGCCCGGTGCCCTTTTGCGCCGAACTGCGCTAGATCGGTCGTCCTGCCAACCTGGTCTTTCGAGCTGTCCATGCCGTCCCCGTCTCCCGTCCCCGTCCTGCGCAGCGTGTTTGCCGCCTATGCCTTCTTCCTGGTGCACTGGCGCAAGATCCTGATTGCGGCGATCCCCTACACGGCGGCCTATGCGGCGCAACTCGCCCTGATGCCGATGACGGCTGCCAGCAGCGAGCCGTCGGCGCTGGACCTGGTCGTGGCATTGCTGTCGCTGGCGACCGTCGTGGCCAGCGTGGCGCTCTCGGCAGCGTCGCTGCGCCTGGCCGTGCGCGGCGAGATGCCCGGCTGGCTGGGCCTGCAGCTGGGCCATGAGGAATTGCGGGTCTTCGCGGTCTACATCCTGATCAGCCTCCTGATCGTGATCGTCTTCGTGCTGGTCTTCCTGTTCTGGGGCACGCTGTTCGGGACGGTGACCATGGGGGCGCTGGAGCGCGCCGGGATCGACCCGGAAGCGTCCGGCTTCGATGTCGCGGGTGCGACGCAATACATGGGCGCGTCGGACTGGGTCGTCGTCATCGCGGCCGGTCTTGCCGGTCTTGCCATCGTGACCTGGCTGTCGGCACGCCTCGTGCTGGCCCTGCCGGCGACGATCGCGTCGAAGCGCATCCAGGTGATGAAGGCCTGGCCGCTGAGCGATGGCAATGGCTGGCGGATCGCGGCCGCCCTGGTGCTGGCCGGTCTGCCGCTGACCGTGTGCGAACTGGCGCTCTACGAACTCCTCAGCACCGTGCTGGGTCATCGCCTGATCGACGTGTCGGCACTGATTTCGGCCGACCTGTCCGGCACGCCCGGTGTAGCGCGGGCGCGCGAATACGGGCTCTGGCTCGGCCTGTTCGCGGCGGTGAATTACCCGGTGATGTCGGGGCTCTACGCCTATCTCTACCAGAAGCGCACCCGCACGCCGGCAGCTTAGGTCATTGCCTCCGGGACAATGGCGGGCGTTTTCCCTCTGGCCTGTCCCCTGCGATCCGTCATGATGGCAGGGGACAGGGAAGCGGCCAGCAGGGGGCCTTCATGACCGTACGATCATTCGATATCGGCAATGCCATCTTCCATTTCTTCAAGCGCTTCGGCGAGAATCCCGGCGGCGCGCTGTGGATCATGATCTGCCAGACCGTGCTGGTGGGGCTGCTCGCCGCGGCGGGCGTGGCCCTGTTCGTGCCTGTCTGGGACAATCTCTCCCAGCTCATCATTCTCGACGACGCCGGACAGCTCAGCGACGAAGAGGCCGTGCGCCGCGTCTTCGGCATGCTGATGCCGATCATGGGCTTCATGCCGTTCATCGCGCTGGCAGGGATCGCGCTGGCGCTGATGAGCCAGGCGGCCTGGCTGCGTTTTCTCACCCGCGGCGAGGTCAAGCCGGGCCTGCCCTTCCGCCTGGGCGGCGACGAGTTCCGCCTGCTGGGCGTGAACCTGCTCTACTGGGTCCTGGGCGTGGTGATCTATTTCGGCTTCATGACCTTTTTCGCGATCTCGGTCGTCGGGGCCGGTGTGGCGGCCGGCGGGCGGGACGCGAACGTCTTCACCGGCGCGGCCGGCGGTCTGATTGTCGCGCTCATCGTGCTGGTGCTGCTGATCGCGGTGCTGGTGATCGCGGTGCGCATGGCCTGCGCGCCGGCGCTGACGGTGCACCAGTCGCGCTTCCGCTTCTTCGAGAGCTGGACAGCGACGCGCGGTGTCTTCTGGCACATGCTGGTCTCCTATATCGCGGTGGCGGTGATGGCCTTCATCCTGTCCTCCATCATCGGCGGCTTCATCCAGCTGGCTTTCCTCGGCGCGCTCTGGCCGGTGCTGATGGAATTCATCACGCTCGAGGCGTCGGGCGCCAAGGCCGACCCGCAGCAGGTGATCGACGCAATCTCGAACATCTTCGCCAATCCGGTCACGATGGGCATGATCGGGCTGGGCTTCGTGCTCAGCTATTTCATGCAGATTGTCTGGGAAGGCATGTGGCACGGCGTGGCGGCGTATAATGCCCAGCGTGTCGGCGAGGAGGGCAGCGCGGACGATCGTACCGTACTCGAGCGCGATCACCCGATGGGCGCCTCGCCCCGCGAAGGCTAGCGGCCGAGGGTTTGCGCTGATAGATTGTTTTCCGGAATCATTCTCGCTCAGGATGTCCGGAGCTGACAGCGTGACCTCGAAGGCCTTCAACCCGTTTGCCGCCGCGTTCTACGGCCCCTTGCAGATGGTGCGCCGGCCTGTGGCGGCGGCCCTTCTGTTCCTGGCCAGTGCTCTGCTCGCAACGCTGCTGGCTGGCGGGGTGTTCACCGTCTACGGCGCATCCGGCCTCGCAGAATCCGGCCTCCCGCAGCGGATGGAAGACCTGCGCGTGGCCGATACCGCCATCGCGCTGTGCCTGATCCTGGCTGTGTGGGCGGGCTATATCTCGATCAGCGCGGCCTGGCTGCGGTTTCTGGTTCGCGGAGAGGTCCACGCCTTTCCCTTCCGGCTGGGCGCCGATGAAGGGCGGCTGACGCTGAGCCTGATTGTCCACGCGCTGATCCTGGGGGCTGTCCTGATCGTCGCCGCTCTGTCGATGTGGGCAATGATCTCTCTGGTCGAGTTCACATCGGGCATTGCGCTTCCTGACGCCGCCGCCAGTGCGGTCCTGCTGGCGGTGTTCGCCTGGGTGAGTGTCAGGCTGTGGGCCCTGCCGGCGCTCACCATCCGTGACACGCGTGTCTGGGGGACAGATGTCTGGCCTGTGACGCGGGGCATTTTCTGGCCCGCCCTGCTCGCGCTGGTGATTGTCGCTGCCATGACCGAGCTCGCGCCGTTCAGCAGCGTCACCAAGCGGTTCGACCTGATCGGGCCGAGCGATCTGGGCGCGGTCACCGTGCTCTGGGTGTCGCCGGATTCGGCCGGCATGCTGCGATGGGCCCTGATGATCGTCTTCTCGCTCGCCGCCAGCATCGTCTCATACGGCTATTCCGCCTACATCGCGCGCTGGGATGCGCTGCAGGAGCGCGAGCCGGTGGCTGACGATGCGCTCTTGCGTATGCGCGACGTCGCGGCATCCTGATCCCGGCCGCCGCGGGCGGCGTGGCGGCAGGATGCGAGGCAAAGCGGAATGACAGACACCGAACGGTCCGGTCCTTCCGGCAGCACGGCAGACGGTGATGCGGACGGCCCGCAGAAGCTGGAAGCCCTGTTCAACGAACTCGCCGCCGCCGCCGACGGCACCTCCATTACGCTGGGCGAAATCCTCGACGCGCTGGAGAAGCGCTCCTTCGGGCCGCTCCTCCTTCTGCCGACCCTGGTCTCGATCATGCCCGTCATCGGCATGCTGCCGGGGGTCACCTGGGCGATGTCCGGGCTGACCCTGCTGATCTCGCTGCACTTCCTCGCCAACTCCCGCCGCCTCTGGCTGCCACAGCGTGTCCGGCGGTTCGAGGTCTCCGCCAACGCCTTCCGGCGCGGTGTCGACTGGGTGCGGCCCTGGCTGCGCCGGGTCGACCAGGTGATCGAGCCGCGCTTTCACATCCTGTTCGACTGGCCCTGGACGATGGGGTTCGCCGCGCTGTGCGTGGTGATGTCGCTGGCCATGTTCGCCGCGTCGATCGTGCCGGGCGGCGTGGTCATACCCGCCCTGGGCATTGTCATCATGGCCGCTGGCCTGACCGTGCGCGACGGTCTCGTCCTGGTGCTGGGCGCCGTCGCCTCGGCCAGCGCCCTGTGGGCGGTCTGGCTGATCGTCAACTAGGCGTACCGGCACAGCGCGGCGTCAGGCCGTATCTTCGGCCCCGGCGGCCGGCAGCAGGTCCTCCAGAAAGAAGGCCGACAGGGCATGGCGTCCCTCCAGGCCCGCCTTGCGATAGAGCGCACGCGCCTGTTCGCGCACGGTCCGCTCGCTGGTGGCGCGCAGGGTGGCGATCTCCTTCAGGCTCAGACCCTTGAGCAGGAACAGGCCGATCTCGCACTCCGCCGCGGTCAGGTGCCAGCGCTCGAACTGCTGCAGGATGGCGTCGCCCAGGCCGCGCACGAGTGCCCGGTTCTCCGCGCGCCAGCGGTCGGCCTCGGCCTGCGCCGCAGCGAGATCCAGCCGCGCCTTGCCGACCCGCCGCCACAGGATCGCCGCGCCGGCCGCCGCGGCAATGAGCACCAGCGATTCCACAGCCAGGTGCAGCAGGCTCGCGCCTTCGCCGCGGTCGGTCACCAGATCGCCGGCAATCAGCACGGCGATGAGGGCGAAGAGTGCGGCCGCGCCATGCGTGCGGCGGTTCGCGCCGTGATCCTCTTGCATGGTGAATACTCCTGCTGGGCAAGGCCTGGCGGGCCCCGTCTGTCGGATGACGTATGGCGGCCGCGGGTGCGGCGCGCGACATCGGTGTCCAGTTAAGACGCGGAGACCGGCAATGGACAAGCATGACACAAGGGCGCAGGCCGCAGACGCGGAGGGACGCGCGACCGGGCAGGTTCGGGTCTGGGACCCGCTGGTCCGGATCGGCCACTGGCTTCTGGTGGCGGCCTTCTTCACCGCCTATATCGCCGGCGACGATGCCCAGACGGTGCATGTGTGGGCCGGCTATACGGTCGCTGCAATCATTGCCTGGCGGATCGTCTGGGGCGTGGTGGGCAGCCGGCATGCGCGCTTCACCGATTTCGTGCGGGGACCGGGCGCAGCCTTCGCCTATCTGCGCGGCATGGCGAGCGGCAAGGCGCGCCGCCATCTCGGGCACAATCCCGCGGGCGGCCTGATGATCCTGGCCCTGATCGCCAGCCTGGCGGGCACGACGCTGACCGGCATGTCGCTCTATGCGGTCGAAGAGGGGCGCGGCCCCCTGGCCGGTCTGATCGCGCCGGCGGTGGAGACAACGGACGGCGCCGACATGCAGCCGCTCGTCCACGCAGCGCCGGCAACCACGGCGTATCGCGAAGACGATGACGACGATCACGAGGGCGAGGGCCATGAGGACGGCGAGCATGAAGGCGGCGGCGATCTGCTGGAAAGCCTGCACAAATTCTTCGTCTATCTCACCCTCGGCCTTGTCGCCCTGCACGTGCTCGGCGTGATCGCCTCAAGCCTGGCCCACGCCGAAAACCTGGTCCGTGCCATGATCACCGGCCGCAAACGCGCCGGCGACGCAGAGGAGTAGGGCGGGGCGGGCGATCAGCCCGCCTTTGCCCGCAATGCCTTGTCGCGTTCCAGCATCGGGGCGAGGTAGCGGCCGGTCCAGCTGGCCTCGACCCTGGCGACATCTTCCGGCGTGCCCTGGGCGACGATCTGGCCGCCGCCATCGCCGCCTTCCGGGCCCAGATCGAGCAGCCAGTCGGCGGTCTTGATGACGTCGAGATTGTGCTCGATCACCACGACGGAATTGCCGGCATCGACGAGTTCGTGCAACACTTCGAGCAGTTTGCGGACATCCTCGAAATGCAGGCCCGTGGTGGGTTCGTCGAGAATGTAGAGCGTCTTGCCGGTGGCGCGCTTGGAGAGTTCCTTGGAGAGCTTGACCCGCTGGGCCTCGCCGCCGGAGAGCTGGGTGGCCGGCTGGCCGATCTTCACATAGCCCAGGCCGACGCGTTTGAGGGTTTCCATCTTGTCGCGCACGGCGGGCACGGCCTTGAAGAACTCCGCGCCTTCCTCGACCGTCATGTCCAGCACGTCGGCGATCGACTTGCCCTTGAACTGCACCTCCAGCGTCTCGCGGTTGAAGCGCTTGCCGTGGCACACATCGCAGGGGACGAAGACGTCGGGCAGGAAGTGCATCTCGATCTTCACCACGCCGTCGCCCTGGCAGGCTTCGCAGCGTCCGCCCTTCACATTGAAGGAGAAGCGGCCGGGCTTGTAGCCGCGGGTCTTGGCTTCGGGCAGTTGCGCGAACCATTCCCGGATCGGGGTGAAGGCGCCGGTATAGGTTGCCGGATTGGAGCGCGGTGTGCGGCCGATCGGCGACTGGTCGATATCGATCACCTTGTCGAGCCGGTCGAGCCCTTCGACGCGGTCGTGCGGGGCGGGAACCTGCTGGGCTTTCTGAAGCTTGCGGGCAGCCGCCTTGTAGAAGGTCTCGATGGTGAGGGTGGACTTGCCGCCGCCGGACACGCCGGTCACGCAGGTCATCACGCCGAGCGGGAATTCCGCATCGACGCCCTTGAGGTTATTGCCCGTTGCGCCGACGACTTTCACCGTGCGCTTCGGGTCGATCTTGCGGCGCTTTTCCGGCACCTCGATGCGGCGCGTGCCGGCGAGATACTGGCCGGTCAGGCTCTTCGGATTGGCCATCACTTCCTGTGGCGTGCCCTCGGCGACGACTTCGCCGCCATGCACACCGGCCGCGGGACCCAGATCGACGACATAATCGGCGGTCAGGATGGCTTCCTCGTCATGCTCGACGACGATGACCGTATTGCCCAGATCGCGCAGCCCCTGCAGGCTTTCCAAGAGGCGGGTATTGTCGCGCTGGTGCAGGCCGATGGAGGGTTCGTCGAGCACATAAAGCACGCCGGTCAGGCCCGAGCCGATCTGGCTGGCCAGGCGGATGCGCTGGCTTTCCCCGCCGGACAATGTGCCCGAGGCGCGGTCGAGGGTGAGATAGTCCAGACCCACATCGACCAGGAATTTCAGCCGTTCGCGGATCTCCTTGAGAATGCGCTCGGCAATCTGCTTGTCCTTCGGCGACAGGGTTTCATAGACGGTGGAGAACCATTCCTCGGCCGTGCGGATCGAGAGCTTCGAGGCGTCGGAAATGTCCTGGCCGTCGATCTTCACGCTCAGCGCTTCCGGCTTCAGACGCCGGCCGCCGCAGGTCTCGCAGGGCTGGGAGGACTGGAAGCGGGCGAGATCCTCGCGCACCCAGCTACTGTCCGTCTCGCGCCAGCGCCGCTGGAGATTGGGTATGACGCCTTCGAAGGGTTTCTGCGTCTCGAATTTCCGCAGCCCGTCCTCATAGACAAAGGTGACCTTCTCCTTCGTGCCCCACAGCACGACCTTGCGGAATTCCTCCGGCAGGTCGCGCCAGGGCTGGAACATGTCGCCGCCGAAATGCTCGGCCAGCGCCTGCAGGGTCTGCTGGTAGAGTTTCGACGTGGCCCGGCTCCAGGGCGCGATGGCACCGTCGGAGAGCGGCTTGTCGCCATCCGGCACGACCAGGTTCTCGTCGAATTTCAGCGACTGGCCGAGCCCGTCGCAGGTGGGGCAGGCGCCGACCGGATTGTTGAAGGAGAAGAGGCGCGGCTCGATCTCCTCGATGGTGAAACCGGAGACCGGGCAGGCGAACTTCTCCGAGAAGATCATGCGCTCGGCCTTGCCCTTGTCGTCGGTGCGGTCGGCCGACTCGGCCACGGCGATCCCGTCGGCCAGGCGCAGCGCCGTTTCCAGACTGTCGGCGAGGCGGCTTTCAAGGCCTTCCTTGATCACCACGCGGTCCACCACGACGTCGATATCGTGCTTGAACTTCTTGTCGAGCGCGGGGACCTCCTCGAGCGTGTAGAACTCGCCATCCACCTTCACGCGCTGGAAGCCGGCCTTCAGCCATTCGGCGAATTCCTTGCGGTATTCGCCCTTGCGGCCGCGCACGACGGGCGCCAGCAGGTAGAGCCGGCTGCCCTCGTCCAGCGCCATCAGCCGGTCGACCATCTGGCTCACCGTCTGGCTCTCGATGGGCAGGCCGGTGGCCGGCGAATAGGGCACGCCGACGCGGGCCCACAACAGGCGCATATAGTCGTAGATCTCGGTCACCGTGCCGACGGTGGAGCGCGGGTTTTTCGAGGTCGTCTTCTGCTCGATGGAGATCGCCGGGGAGAGGCCTTCGATCGAGTCCATGTCCGGCTTGGCCATCAGCTCCAGGAATTGCCGCGCATAGGCCGACAGGCTTTCCACATAGCGCCGCTGGCCCTCGGCATAGATCGTGTCGAAGGCGAGCGAGGACTTGCCCGAACCGGACAGGCCCGTGAACACGATCAGGCTGTCACGCGGCAGCTCGACGGAAACATTCTTCAGATTGTGCTCGCGTGCACCCTGCACGCGGATTTTGTCGAGCGCCATTCAGCGAAGTCCCCGGAGAAGTCAGAAGCGAAGTCAGAAGCGTTGAACAATTAGAGAACGCGCGCGGTGGCGTCCAGTTCGGCGTGGCAGCCTCCTGACAGTACGTAGGCAGGAGGGGTGGATCGGCAAGGGGTGGACGGGACAATGCGCTTTGGGGTCTCTTGTTTCTCCGAGGGAGAACCGTCATGAGCACTGACAGGGACACCGTGCAGTCCTACGACGCTGCGGCGGCAGAATATGCAGCCGAAGCGGCAGCGATGCCCGAATGGGTGGCGTCGGAGATCGAGGCCTTCGTGGCCGGGCTGGGCGGCGCGGGCCGGGTGCTGGAGATCGGCAGCGGCGGCGGCCGGGATGCGCTCGCCTTCGAGGCGCGCGGCGTCAGCGTACGCCGCACCGATGTTTCCAGGGGCTTTGTCAGCTTGCTTCACGCGCAAGGTTTCGAGGCCGATCTGCTGGATCCGCTGACCGACGATCTTGCCGATCCGCAACGCCCCGGTGTGCCCTATGACGGGGTCTGGGCCTGTGCCTGCCTGATCCATGCCGCACGCGCGGATTTCGGCACCGTTCTCGGCCGGCTCGCCGGCGCGACCCGGCCCGGTGGCCGGCTGCACGTCTCTGTCAGGGACGGCGATGGCGAAGACGTATCCGTGCGTGGAAGTGGGGCGGTCTCCCGGCGCTATTCCGAGACCTACTGGCGCGAGCCTGCCTTGCGTGCAGCGTTGACCGAGGCTGGCTGGGCGGTCGAGGAAGTCCGCCGCTGCATGGGACGGCCGGACGACTGGTGGTTTAGTGTCCGGGCAGGGCGGGCGTGATGCAGGCAGGGCACGCACCTGGAGTGCGCTTCGGGATCAGGTCCGCACCGGGATATCCCGTCTTGCAGCCGCGTTGCGATCCACCGAAAGCGTGTTACATTTCTGGAGCGGGGACGGACCTCTCGGTCCGCCCCCTGTCCCTAGACTATGAACAGGACCCGGATTCGTACTTGCCAGCCGATCCGGGTCTTTTTCATGTCCAGGGCGATGATAAGCGGAAAAAATCCCATACCATCGTCTCCAGTTTGAAGGCGAGGCCCCTAAAAGCAGAAACAGAGGGGGCTACGGTCAGGGTGGCCTATCCTCCCTGATGCGCCGCTGGCCCGGCGCTGCTGCTTTCGCCTTCAAAACCGTTTGCGCTCATTCGTGATGGCCGGCTTCACGATCGGCTGCGTCTTCGCTTCCGACCTCTCTGGACTCTCGCCAGCCCCTCCTTTCAAATCGGCGCGACTCGTGGGCCGCGTTGACCTGCGGAACATAATGTGAACAAATGGGTTGTCCGTAAAGGGCGGCCGCGACAAGACGGAGCAAGGGCGATGGCGGGAAGCGTCAACAAGGTAATCCTGGTGGGCAATCTGGGCCGCGACCCGGAAGTGCGCCGCATGAATAACGGCGACCCGGTGGTCAACCTCTCGGTCGCCACGTCCGAACAGTGGCGCGACAAGAATTCCGGCGAGCGCCGCGAGAAGACCGAATGGCACCGTGTCGTGATCTTCAATGATCAGCTGGCCAAGGTCGCCGAGAATTACCTGAAAAAGGGCATGAAGGTTTACATCGAGGGTCAGCTTCAGACCCGCAAGTGGACCGACCAGAACGGCCAGGAGAAATACTCCACGGAAGTCGTGCTGCAGCGTTTCCGCGGCGAGTTGCAGATGCTCGACGTCAAGGGCGAGGGCGGCGGTTCCTTCCAGGGTTCCTCCGGCGGCGGCTATGACAACAGTTTCGGCTCCTCCGGCGGCGGTTCGCGCCCGATGGAAGGCCCGAAGGAAGACTTCTCCAATGCCGACCTGGACGACGAGATCCCGTTCTAGTCGGGAATGCTCCGGCGCTGTAACATCGGCCGTCATCCCCCGGCTTGTCCGGGGGATCCAGGCTGTCCCGTCTGAGGGGGCCCGTTCTTTCGCAATATTCCAACCCGATGGATGAGGTCCCCCGGACAAGCCGTGGGATGACGTATTGGGGAAAGGGCGTTCCTCCCGGTGGCGGTTCGCCCAGGCCTGTCGAGCCATCCCGATAGTCCCCGGGGGAAGCGCCCAGCGCCAATCCCGCTTCCGTCTGCAGTCCATAACTAATTTTTTAGTTGAACGCGTCGCCGGCCGGGATAGGTTGGCTTTATCAACTAAGGAATTCGTAGATGGCTCGTCCTGCCTCTCCCCAGCTTACCGATGCCGAGCAGCGCATCATGGCGGTCCTGTGGGATCGCGATGAGGCAAGCGTGCGCGAGATCACCGATGAGCTCGCACCGGATCACGGCCTGGCCTACACCACGGTCCTGACGACGGTGCGCATCATGGCCGACAAGGGCTATGTCGGTTTCCGCAAGGCCGGACGTGCCCACATCTATCATGCGCTGCTGTCGCGTGAAGGCGCCCGGGCCTCGGCACTGGGATCGCTGGTGAAATCCCTGTTCGGCGGATCTGCACAGAGCCTGGCCCAGCACCTGGTAAAGGACGACCAGCTGACACTGGAAGACATCGAGGCGCTGCGTGCCGAAGTGCTGCGCAAGAGCGGCGGGGAGGGCGAGCCATGATCGCGGCCCTGATCCCGTCCGCCGGTTTCGCGCTGACAGCGGCGGCGGTGCTGGCGGCCGGCATTGCCGTCTTCGACCGGTTCGCGCCGCAGGCCTGGCTGCGCGAGCGCCACGATCTGGCGCTCGCCGCCATCCTGACCGTCCCCCTGGTCTTTCTTGTCGCGGTCCTGCCGCGGCCGGCGCCGCAGCAGCAAGCCCTGCCGGTCTATATCGAAACGCCGGTTGCGGTGGATATCGCGGACACGCCTGCCAACGCGCAGGAGCGCCTGCCCGAACTGCCCGATATCGAGACGGCCGGCCTGATGGACGGCCTGCCGGTCTCGCCGGACCTGATTGCCGGCATCGGACTGGCAATCTGGGCGGCTGTCACCCTGGTGATGCTGCTGCGCCTGGCCGCCGATCTGGTTGCGCTACGGCGTCTGAAAGCGCGGGCGCGCCGCACGGCGCCGCCGGCTGAACTGGCGATGTCGTTTGCCCTGCCGGTGGCCGAAAGTGACGCGGTAAGCTGCCCCATGGTGGCCGGCTTCACCGCGCCGCTGATCCTGGTGCCGCGCGGCTTTGTGCCGGATGCTTCGGCCCGGCCGGTGATCGAGCACGAGATTGCCCATGTGCGCCGCGGCGATACCTGGGCCGCGCTGGGCGTGCGGGCCGTGATGGCGGTGTTCTGGTGGGCGCTGCCCCTGCGCTGGGTCCTGCCCGTACTCGACCGCTCCCGCGAAGCCCTCTGCGACCGACAGGCGGCCCGGATCACCGGTCAGCCCCGCGCCCTGGCGATTGCCCTGCTCGATAGTGCGGCAGCGGCCGTGAAAACGCCCTCCCTGGCTCTCGCGGCCGCGCCGACCCGCAGTGGTCTGGCCCGCCGTATCGGCCATCTCACAGCGCCCGGTGCGCTCGATCGAAAGGACAGTGTCATGCGTTTTACCCTCATCCTCCCCGTGCTGGCTGCCGGAAGCCTCATCCTGACGCCGAGCGTCGGCGCCACCCTGGACGCGCCGGCCGCCGCGCCGCGCTCGCTGGACGAGGCGCTGGATCGCGATGCCCGTCTCTTTCATGCCGCCCGCCGCGGCCGCACCGGCGAGGTCTCGGCCCTGCTGGCTGATGGCGCCAATCCCGATGTGCGTTTTTCCGGCGACGGCACGGCGCTGACGGCGGCCGCCCGCAATGGCGAGCAAGAGGCTGCCCGCATCCTGCTGGCGGCCGGTGCCGATCCGGACCTGGGCGTGCGCGGTGACGGCAATCCGCTGATCGCAGCGGCTGCTCGCGGCGATCGTGAGATGGTGGAAATGCTGCTGTCCTATGGCGCCGATGTGAACGAGGCCTATTCCGGTGACGGCAATGCCCTGATCGCCGCAGCACTGCGCGGCCGTGTCGATGTCGTCGATCTGCTGCTGGAAGCCGGTGCCGACCCCGATGCCTATGTCCGCGGCGACGAGACACCGCTGATCAATGCCGCCCAGGGCGGTCATGTCGATGTCGCCGAACGCCTGGCCGAGGCCGGCGCCGACCTGTCGCTGACCGTGCTCGCCAATATCCGCAGCGACGGCCGCGAGGAATACCGCTCGCCACTGAGCGAAGCGCGTCGCAACGGTCATCGCGACATGGTGCGCTGGCTTGAAGCGAATGGCGCCACGCATCAGGCCCCGACGGGCCGCTAGCCTCAGCTGCCATACCCGCCGCCAGCCATTCAGGGCGCGGCGGCGGGATCATACTTTCCGGAGACACCGATGACGAAATCCTCTTTCGCCAGCCTGGCGAAACCCTTTGTGCTGGGCGCCTGTCTGGCCGTTGCTGCCACCACCACAATCGTCCTGGCAGCCCAGGCCCAGCCTCCCGGCGAACAGGCCGCCGGCTTTGCCGATCATCTGCGGCCGCGCATCCAGCAGGCCGGAGCGCCGCAAAGCTGGACGCTCGAAGAGCGCATGGCGCACTACGCGGTGCCCGGTGTTGCTGTCGCGGTGATCGATGATGGTGCGGTGGTCTATGAAGCCGGTTTCGGCGTGCTGCAGGCAGGCGGTGACACGCCGGTCGATGCGCACACCGTGTTCTCCGCCGGCTCGGTCAGCAAGGTCGTCACGGCGACACTGATCCTGCGGCTGGCGGATACCGGCTCTCTCGATCTGGATGCCGACGTGCTGGACACGGTCTCGTCCTGGCAGCTGCCGGCCGAACGCGATGCCTTTGCCGGTGAGCCGGTCAGTCTGCGGGCCATTCTCTCGCACACCTCCGGATTCAACATTCACGGTTTTGCCGACTTCCAGCCGGGCGAGGCCCTGCCGGATGTGATCGCAACGCTGAACGGTGCGGCCCCGGCCAGCGGCGAGCCGCTGGCGCGCGAATTCCGCACGGGGACCGGCTACCGGTATTCCGGCGGCGGCTACACGCTGGCGCAATTACTGGTCAGCGATGTGATGGGCGCACCCTTCGAGACCGTGGCGCGGGATCAGCTGTTCGCGCCGCTGGGGCTGACGCGCAGCACCTACACCAATCCGCTGCCGCCCGAGCACGGCAATATCGCGCGCGCCCACAATGGCGGCGGTGAACCGGTCGCCCTGCCGCGCGGCTATGAGGCCATGCCGGAAATGGCGGCGTCGGGTCTGTGGACCAGCGCCCATGATCTGGGTGCGCTGGTGGCCGGGCTGATCGACAGCTATCGCGGCGAGGCGGGGCCGCTGTCGCAGTCTGCCGCCCTCGCCATGATGACCCGTATCGCGCCCGGCGAGCACGGGCTGGGACCGCGCGTGACCGGCAGTGGCGACAGCTTCGTCTTCCACCATGGCGGCACGAACAATTCCTATCGCGCCTGGATCGAGGGCCATCCGGCCACGGGCGACGGCCTGGTCATCCTGACCAATGGCGCCCGGGGGCGGTCCCTGATCGACGAGATCCGCAATGCGGTTGCCGACACGATGGACTGGCCGGTCAATGCGCCGGTTATCGCACCGGAGCTGAGGCTCGATCCGGCCGTGCTGGCGGATTTTTCCGGCACCTATGCCGTCGATGCCGGCTTCCCGGTCGATCTGCGTGAGCAGATGAGCGGCGGGTTTTTCGAGCTGCCGCTGGCGGTGCGTGTCGAGGACGGCCAGCTGGAAATCGGCCGGGCCGGCGGCGATCGCTACAGCCCGCTCACCTCGCTCTCGCCGACGCGCTTTGTTCTGGCCGACATGGCCGACACGATGGGCATCTGGGAGATCGAATTCCATCGCAATGCCCTGGGCGAGGCGACCGGCCTGACCCTGCGGCTGGAAAACGCCCTGTCGCACTACCGGCGCCAGGACTGATCTTCCGGCGGCGCCCCTGCGCTGTAGACTGGCTGCAGATTCGGCCGGAGGGGCGCTGTCTTGAAGATACTCATTGCCGGGGCGTCCGGCTTTATCGGGTCCCATGTCGCGGCACATCTTCATGCCGCCGGACACGCCGTGGTGGCGGCCGCCCGTGGCGTGGAAACCGCCCGGCGGCGCGCGCCCTGGCTGGACTGGATTGCCTGCGATTTCCGGCATGACCGTGTTGAAGACTGGGCGGCGCGCCTGGCGGGCGTCGATGCGGTGGTGAACTGTGTCGGCGTGCTGCAGGACGGGCTTGGCGATGACAGCCGGGCCGTCCATGTCGCCGGCGCCGACGCCCTGTTCGCGGCATGCGAGCAGGCCGGTGTCCGGCGTGTGCTGCACATCTCGGCGGTCGGGGTCGATGCGGCGGCCGGGTCCAGCTATGCGCGGGACAAGCTGGCGGGGGAGGCGGCGCTGAAGGCCCGCGATCTCGACTGGCTGATCCTGCGTCCCTCGCTGGTGATCGCCCGCAATGTCTATGGCGGAACGGCCCTTCTGCGCGCGCTGTGCGGCATTCCCTGGATCACGCCGCTGGTCGGCGGTGAGCAGGTCTTCCGGCCGATCGGCATGGATGATCTGTGTGCCGCGGTCGCCGATCTTGTCCGGCCGGATGCGCCGTGCCGGCAGAGCTTCGATCTGGCGGGCCCGGAACGGGTCAGCCTGGCCGATGCCGCGCGCGGCTATCGCCGCTGGCTCGGTTTTGGCGAGACCCGCATCTGGCCGGTGCCGCGCTGGCTGGCCGCGCCGGCCTTCCGGGCCGGAAATATTCTCGGCTGGCTGGGCGTGCGCACGCCCCTGCGCAGCAATGCCCTCAAGCAGCTCGACTTCGATGTTGAGGGCGATCCGGCGTCCTGGATCGCGGCCACCGGTGCCCGGCCGCGCGGCTTTCACGACTGGCTCGCGGCTCATCCTGCCGGTGTGCAGGATCGCTGGCAGGCGCGGTTGGGCTTTGCGCGGCCGCTGGCGCGCTGGGTGCTGGGCCTGTTCTGGCTGGTGACCGGGCTTTTGACCCTGACCGTCGCCCGGTCCGGCGCGATGGATGTGCTGGCGGGAGCGGGGCTGACTGGCACGGCAGGCGCACTTGTTTTCTGGCTCACCTCTCTGTTCGACATCGCGGTGGGGCTTGCCATGCTCGCCAAATGGCGTGTGCGCAGTGTTGCGGCACTGATGATTGCGGGGAGTGCAGGCTATGTCGCCGGGATCAGCTGGCTGGCGCCGGGCCTGTGGACCGATCCGCTGGGCCCGGTGATCAAGGTATTTCCCGCGATGGCGCTGGCGCTGCTGGTGGCGGCGACGGAGGATGAACGCTGATGGACCTCTATGTGCTCGCCCGGCTCGTCCACATCCTCTCGGCCTGCGTGCTGTTCGGATCGGGTGCGGCGATTGCCTTCTTCATGCTGATGGCCTGGCGATCCGGCGGGCGGGCCGGCTTTGCGCTCGTGGCGCGCCACGTCGTGCTGGCCGACTGGCTGTTCACGGCGAGTGCGGTCGTCATCCAGCCCCTGTCCGGCATCGCCCTGGCGCATCTGGCCGGATGGCCGCTGACGGCGCCCTGGCTGCTGGCCAGCTACGGGCTCTACGGCTTTATCGGGGCCTGCTGGCTGCCGGTGGTCTGGATACAGTATCGCGTGCGCGACCGGCTCGTGGCGGAAGAGGGCGAGGCCGCCCCGCCGGAGGTTCACCGGCTGATGCGGATCTGGTTCGTACTCGGCTGGCCGGCCTTTGCCGCGCTCATCGGGATTTTCGTCCTGATGATCACGAAGCCGGGCTTCTGACGTCTATTCGGCCGTGATCGCCCCGCAGGCGATGCGCGTGCCGGCACCGCCGATCGGCTGGGAGTGGTGGTCGTCCGGCCCGGCATGGATGACGATGGCGGAGCCGTCGCTGTCGAGCAGGGACACCCGGCCCGGTGCATCCGCGACCGTGATGCCGGTGGCGTAGAGCTCGGCGTGGATATTGCCCGCGGCATCGGCCCAGATATTCGGCAGATCGGCGGGGGCGGGACCCATCGGGTTGAGCAGGCCGTGTGCCACGCTGTCAGGATTGATGTGGCTGCCCGATGCGGTGAAGCCGCGGCCGGAACAGTCAGCCGTCTCGTGCAGGTGCACGGCATGCCACTGGCCGCGCGCCTGGACCGGCAGGTCGTTGACGCGCAGCCGGATCAGCACTCCTTGCGGCCCTTCGGTAAACACGGCCAGTCCCGACAGGGCTTCGCCATTGTGCCCGCTGATCGGCACGCGGACCGTCGCCGGTGCATTTTCAGATGACGCATCCGGTGTCTGCGCCATGGCGGCGGGCGCCAGGGCGGTGAGGGCAAATGCGAGGAGGGTACGGGCAAGCATGGCGGGCTCCGGGAGGCTTCACCCTCTAGTTAGGCGGCCGGAGCGTACACTTCCACCCCGCCGGTCGTTCCGCGGGCACTCGGACCGGTCGCGCCGGCAATGGCGAAAATGCGATTGTCGATGGCGACACCGCCCAGCCCGTGGCGCGGTGTGCGCATGGGCGGACCGGCCTGCCAGGCATCGGCGGCCGGGTCATAGATCCACATCTGCGGATAGACACCGCCGCCCTCATCGCCGAACCACTCGCCGCCAAAGGCGTGGATCCGGCCATGGGCAACCGCCGCCGCGAGCCCGCCCTGGCCCTGCGGCAGCGGGGCGAGCGTGTGCCAGGTGTCGGTCTGCGGGTCATAGGCCTCGTGACGGGTTTCATTGCCCGCGCCGACACGGCGGCCGCCGATCACGTGGAAGCGGCCGTCCAGGGCGACGCCGGCCGCCGAGTTGCGCGGGTTCGGATTGGGCGCGGCCCGGCGCCAGCGGTCGTCGCTGGCGTCATAGACGAAATGCGCCCCGCTGTCGGTGTGGTCGGGCCAGTTGGCATTGGCCTCGCCCGCGGGCTGGCGGCCGGTTGCAACGTGAACACCCGAAGGCAGCGAGACGGCGCAGGTCTCGGCAAAGGGCTCGGGCAGGGGCGCGACCTCCTGCCAGGTGTCGGCATCGGGATCGTAGCGGGTGTTGGTGGAGAGCATGTGCCAGGCACCGCCCTGGGCCGCACGAAAGCCGCCGATCGCGAAGACGGCATCGTCATGACCGGCCAGATTGGGGTGGTGGCGCGGTTCGGGCAGGGCGGCGATCTCGGTCCAGCTCCCGCCCGGGTGCGGGCCCGGTGACCAGCAGAAGACACGGTCGAGAATGCCCATGCCGCCCTGCGTTACCTCGGCATCGGGCGACAGCCCGCCGGCCAGATAGATGCGACCGTGCAGCACGGCCGGGTAGATTTCCTGGGTGCGCACCGGCAGCGACGCGGCCGGTATCCATGACGACGTCCCGGCAGATGTCCGGGCAAGGGCCGGCGGGACGAGCCCTGCGGCCAGGCTGGCGCAGACAAATCCGCGTCGTGTCAGCGTGTTCATGCGTCTCTCCCGAATGGCGGGAGAAGTGAACCGGATACGACGCGGATTGGCCAGTCCCGTGCGGACTATTCGGCGGGGCAGTTGCCGCCGGTGATGCGGGCGATCTCGGCCGGATCGCCATCGGTTTGTGCCGGTTCCAGGTCGAGGGCACAGGCGATGATGCCGTACACATTGACGTTCTCGAACGCCGTCGGACGGGTGCCCTGCGGGAAGATCGGCCCGGCGCCGATGAAGGTCGCGCCCATGCTTTCGGCGCGATTGTCATAGCCGTGCATGCCGTGCAGCGAGGCGTGGTAGGGATTGCTCAGATCGGTGCTCGACGTGGTGATCAGCCAGTCGGGCTGGGCCAGGATGAAGAGGTCGGGACCGCGATCCGGGTGGTCGAAATGCCAGTGATCCGGATAGTCCTGGCGGCGATAGGCCATGATGCGCGGATCGGCGCCCTGCAGCGCCTGGTAGACGCGGTTCACGTCTTCCTCGCTGCCATAGCCCATCAGGAAGGGCTCGAGCCCCATGCCGTAGGAGCCCATGCCCTCCTCGAACAGGATGCCGTCGAGATCGGCCAGTTCGTCGATGCGGATGACGCGCTCGGTCGAGACGGCCGACATGCCGTGGTCGGACACGATGATGATATTGGTCCGGTCCAGCAGGCCGCGTTCTTCGAGACCGTCGACGATCTCGCCGACCAGGCGGTCGACTTCGGCGACGGCCTGGCCTTCTTCCGGCGTGAACGGGCCGGCGCGGTGGGTGACCGTGTCGACATGGTCGAAATAGACGGCGGCAAAACGCGGCTGCTCGCCGGCCGGGGCGTCGAACCAGGCGAGAACCTCGTCGACGCGCTCGTCATAGGGCTTGTTGTGCTCATACGGATGCCAGACGCTGGCCATGTCGCCATCGACCGGGCTTTCCGAACCCAGCCAGAACATGATGTGGCTGCGCAGGCCCTGGCGTTCCGCCGTGATCCAGACCGGCTCGCCCTGCCACCAGAAGGGGTCCTGCGGGCTGCCTTCGGCATTGTTGAAATGGCGCTCGGCGGCCGCGTCCCAGGGCGAGTTGGAAATCATGCCGTGATGCTCGGGGTACAGGCCCGTGGCGATCGAGTAGAAATTCACGAAGGTCTTCGACGGCATGACGGGAATCATGCGCTCCGGCCGCGTGCCGCGTTCGGCGAGCGCCTGCAGGTTCGGCGCGTCCCAGCGGTCGATCGCGTCATAGCGCAGGCCGTCCAGGCCGATCATCAGCACGATCGGATCGTCCTGCGGTGCCTGCGACGGAACGTGGCTGCAGGCGGCCAGCAGGGCCGTGGCGGCGAGGGTGGCAAAGGCGGCAAGACGCATATCGGGTTCCCCAACACGAGATGAAGCTGGCACGGGTGTAAGCGGGGATTGTCACAAACGGAAGACAGCGCCTGTCAATTGCGCCGCGGCCAACCGACGCTGGTGTTTGCGCCGCCCCCCCCCGATTGTTAAGACTTGGCGACAGGCCTGCCGCCTGATTCACGCGCTTTTCCGGCTTCGGCCATCAGCGGCGTGACGGCGGCGTTTTTCGTGGATGCCGGCCGGGGCGGCCGGGGCCCGCGAAACCAGCACATGAGGACCGCCTTGAGCGATCACGACGACGAGCTTCCGCCGGTTGGCGACAATGCCGGCCTTCCCGACGGTATCGGCAATATCTCGATCGAGGAGGAGATGCGCTCCTCCTATCTCGACTATGCGATGAGCGTCATCGTCAGCCGCGCGATCCCGGACGCGCGCGACGGTCTAAAACCGGTACACCGGCGCATCCTCTACACGATGCACGAGAACGGCCAGACGCACGAAAAATCCTACCGCAAGTGCGCCACCGCCGTCGGTGACGTGATGGGCCGCTATCACCCGCACGGCGACCAGGCGGTCTATGACGCCCTTGTGCGCCTGGCCCAGCACTGGTCGATGCGCGTGCCGCTGATCGACGGCCAGGGCAATTTCGGCTCGATCGACGGCGATCCGCCCGCAGCCTATCGTTACACCGAGGCGCGGATGGAGAAGGTGGCCCAGTCACTGCTGGCCGATATCGACAAGGACACGGTCAATTTCGTCGACAATTATTCGGCCGAGCGCCGGGAACCGGTTGTCCTGCCGGCCCGCTTCCCGAACCTTCTGGTCAACGGCGCCGGCGGTATCGCCGTCGGCATGGCGACCAATATCCCGCCGCACAATCTGGGCGAGGTGATCGACGGCACGCTGGCGCTGATGGACAATCCGGCGATGACCGACACCGAGCTCCTGGAATACATTCCGGGGCCCGACTTTCCGACCGGCGGTCTGATCCTGGGCCGCACCGGCGCGCGCAACGCGCTCGCGACGGGGCGCGGTTCGATCATGATGCGCTCGCGCACCTCGATCGAGGAAGTGCGCAATGGCCGCCTGGCGATCATCGTCCATGAAATCCCCTACCAGGTGAACAAGGCCTCGATGATCGAGAAGATCGCGGAACTCGTCCGCGACAAGAAGATCGAGGGGATCGGCGATCTGCGCGACGAAAGCGACCGGACGGGTCTGCGCGTGGTGATCGAGCTGAAGCGCGACGCCAATGCCGATGTGATCCTGAACCAGCTCTATCGCTGGTCGCCGATGCAGACGAGCTTCGGCGCCAACATGCTGTCGCTGGTCGGCGGCCGTCCGCAATTGCTGGGTGCGCTGGATATCCTCAAGGAATTCCTGCGCTTCCGCGAGGAAGTCGTGGCCCGCCGCTGCAAGTTCGAGCTGAACAAGGCGCGCGACCGGGCGCATGTCATCGTCGGCCTGGCGCTCGCCGTGGCGAATATCGACGAGGTGATCGCCTTGATCCGCCGCGCGCCGAACCCGGCTGCCGCCCGCGAGGAACTGATGTCGCGCGACTGGCCGGCCCTCGACGTGGCGCCGCTGGTCGAACTGGTGGCCGATCCGCGCTCCGTGCTGACCGATGGCAACACGCTGCGCCTGACCGACGAACAGGCCCGCGCCATCCTGGAACTGCGCCTGAACCGCCTGACCGGTCTGGGCCGCGAGGAACTGGGCAATGAGGCCAGGGCGCTGGCCGAGCAGATTGCCGATCTGCTGGACATCCTGCGTTCGCGCGATCGCGTGCTCGACATCATCCGCGACGAGATGCGCGAGGTTCGCGAGAACTACGCCACGCCGCGCCGCTCCGAATTCATCGATGCCGAGCTGGACTTCGAGGACGAGGATCTGATCCCGCGCGAGGACATGGTCGTCACCGTCACGCATGGCGGCTACGTCAAGCGTACGGCCCTGTCCGACTACCGGGCCCAGCGCCGCGGCGGCAAGGGCCGTTCGGGCATGTCGATGAAGGATGAGGACTTCGTGTCCACGCTCTTCGTCGCCTCCACCCACGCGCCGCTGCTCTTCTTCTCCAATCGCGGCATGGTCTACAAGACCAAGACCTGGCGTCTGCCGATGGGCGCGCCGAACACGCGCGGCAAGGCGCTGGTCAACATGCTGCCGCTGGAGCAGGGCGAGACGATCACCTCGATCATGGCGCTGCCCGAGGACGAGAGCGTCTGGGCGGAAATGGACGTCATGTTCGCCACCAACAAGGGCACCGTCCGCCGCAACAAGCTGTCCGACTTCGTCCAGGTCAATCGCAATGGCAAGATCGCGATGAAGCTGGAAGGCGAGGACGACCGCATCGTCAATGTCGTGCTGTGCACCGAGGACGACGATGTCTTCCTGACGACCGAGAAGGGGCGCGCGATCCGCTTCCCGGCCACCGATGTGCGGGTCTTTGCCGGCCGGAATTCTGTCGGCGTGCGCGGCATCCGCCTCGCCGGGGGCGACACGCTGATTTCCATGGCGATCCTGCGCCATGTCGACGTGACCTCGCCGGAAGCCCGCGCCTACATGAAACACGCCACCGCCATGCGCCGCGCGCTGGGCGATGACGAGGAGGCCGATGCACCGGTGCTCGAGGCCGACGAGGACGGCAGCGATGACGAGGCGGCCCTGACGACCGAGCGCCTCGCCGAGCTGGGCGCGGCCGAGGAGTTCGTGCTGACCGTCGGCTCCGACGGCATGGGCAAGCGCTCCTCCGCCTATGATTTCCGGGTCATGGGCCGCGGCAACCAGGGCGTCGCCGCCACCGATGTGAAGCGCGAAATCCCGCTCGCTGCCAGCTTCCCCGTCGAGGATGCCGACCAGATCATGGCGGTTACCGATGGCGGCCAGCTGATCCGCTTCCCGGTCGACACGGTACGGATCGCCAGCCGCTCTTCGCGCGGTGTGCGTCTCATCCGTCTCAATGACGGCGAGAATGTCGTCGCCGTGGTCCGCATCCCCGATGCCGGGGATGATGCCGTGGACGAGGATGGCGAGGCGCCGGAGACAGGCGAAGGCCCGGCCGGCGAGGCCCCCGACGCCGCTCCGGACGACACGCCCGGCGCCGCGGATGACAGCGAGGCCTGATCCCGAAACGCTTTGAAGGCGCTCGCAATCCCGCTACAAGCAGCGGCGGCAGCCGGCCAGGAGACCGACATGACCCGAACCGCCCTCTATCCCGGGACGTTCGACCCGATCACCAACGGCCATCTCGATATCATCGGCCGGGCCGTGAAACTGGTCGACAAGCTGGTGATCGGCGTTGCCATCAACGAGGCCAAGAAGCCCTTGTTCTCGCTGGAGGAACGCGTCGAGATGGTGCGTGCCGAGGTCGAGAAGTTCGAGGCCGGTGCCGCCATCGAGGTCCGGCCCTTCGACGGCCTCCTGATGCATTTTGCCGAGGAGATCGGCGCGGAGTCGATCATTCGCGGTCTTCGCGCCGTGTCGGATTTCGAGTACGAATTCCAGATGGTGGCGATGAACCAGCGCCTCAATGACGAGATCGAGACCGTCTTCCTGATGGCCGACCCGCGTCACCAGGCGATTGCCTCGCGCCTGGTCAAGGAAATCGCTTCCCTGGGCGGACGCATCTCCGATTTCGTGCCGCCCGCCGTGGAAGCCCGCCTCAAGGAGCGACTTGCGTGATCATGCGACTGACCCTTTCCGCCACTTTCGCCCTGGCCCTGACGGCCGCGGCCTGCGGCCGCGAAGCGGCAACCGAAGCCGACACCGAGGTCGCGGCCTCTGCCGCCAGCACGGTGGCCGTCGCCACCCAGGCCGAGCCCGCGGCTGCGGAACCGGCCTATGATTTCCCCGCCGAGGCCTGGCGCACGGTCGATCAGGACCGCCTGCTCTATATCGATACCGATCACGGCATGGTGGTGGTCGAGCTGGCGCCGGAATTTGCGCCGAACCACGTCGCACGCCTGCGCGAGCTGGTCGGCGAGCGCTTCTACGACTTCCTGGTCTGGCACCGGGTGATCGACGGTTTCATGGCGCAGGGTGGTGGCGCACGCGCCAATCCGGGCCACGCTGCCGACAAGCCGCCGATGGAAGCCGAATTCACCATCCGCCGCGCCGGCGAGCCGGCTGTCAGCGAGCTGCAGGACCGCGTCGTCAATCCGGGCCAGATCCCGCAGATGGCGAAGGCCGGTTTCTGGAACGGCTTCCATGCCGGCACCCAGACCGCCGCGCTGGCCGGTATCACCGGAGACGGCATGGTCCAGTCCTGGCTGCTGCATTGCCGCGGCGCTGCCGCCATGGCGCGCACCAGCGATCCGAACTCGGCCCGCAGCCAGTTCTACATCACCACCGGCAGCCCGGATCACCTCAATGCGACCTACACGGTCTGGGGCCGGGTGCGCCATGGCATGGATGCCGTCGACCGGATCGCGGTCGGCTCGGCGATGGAAGACCCGGATTTCCGTCCGGACGTGATCCGCTCCATGCGTATCGGCAGTGAGCTGCCGGCCGAAGACCAGATCGAGATTGAAGTCGTCGACACGGACAGCGAGGCCTTTGCGGGCTATCTCGACACGCTGCGCAATGCCCAGGGCAATCTGCCCGACATCTGCGAAATCACCGTGCCGTCCCGAATTGCGGAGTAGAAAGACACATGGCTGAAGAACAACTCGTATTCACGCTCGAAGGTGGCGATGTCGTCATCAAGCTGCGTCCGGACCTGGCGCCCAAACACGTCGAACAGATCACCAAGCTGGCCAGGGACGGCTTTTATGACGGGCTGACCTTCCACCGTGTCATCGACGGTTTCGTTGCCCAGGGCGGTTGCCCGAACGGCAATGGCATGGGCGGTTCCGGCACCAATATCCCGGCCGAATTCTCCGCCGAGCCGCATCAGCGCGGCACGATGTCGATGGCCCGTGCGGCCGATCCGGATTCGGCTTCCAGCCAGTTCTTCATCTGCCTGGACGCGGTGCCCTATCTGGACAACCAGTACACCGTCTGGGGCGAAGTCGTGTCCGGCATGGAACATGTCGACGCGCTGCCCAAGGGCGAGCCGCCGGCCAAGCCGGGCAAGATCGTCAAGGCGAGCGTCGTCGAGGCGTAGGCCAGGCGTACCGCTGCAGAGACAGGATAAGGGCTGCCCTCGTGGGGCAGCCCTTTTCATTTGGACGCTTTCTGCAACTCGAATGCTGCACAAAACCAATTTGGATCAGCGGGTTAACCCAGGTTTTTCATATTGGGTTCATCTCGCCCCCTTAAGTCTGCCGGCCTGCAGGCGAGGAGGGCAGGAGATGGCGACGTTCAAGGGTGTTATCGGATCGATCAGTGCCGGTCATACGGTGACGCAGATGCCGCTGATCAAGCGGCACGCGATCGAGATCGGTGACCGGACCGTCTCCGGCCTCATCCTGCCCGCGGCGGTGGATGCCGCCCTGGAGATCGCACCCGGCGGTACCGAGGTCGAATTGCGCACCGGTTGGCTCGCCTGGAGCCGGCTCGTCATGTCGGCCCGGGTCGGTGAGCGCACCGTCCGCATGGGGCCGATGAGCCTGTTCGGCACGACTTTCTTCGTTCTGCCGCTGTTCTGGATCGTGCTTTTCCTGGCCGTGACCATGGGCGCTTTCTTCTTCGGCCTGGCCGAGGAAAGCTGGTCCGACGCATTCTTTATCGGCGCGGTCGCGCTGTTCGGCGGGCTGGGCGTGCTGCGCCTGCTGGGCAATCTGATCGCCTGGATGCGCTAGCGCAGCTGCAATGTCGCCACGACCGGGCGGTGGTCGGAGCCGGTCTGCGGGCCGGTTTCCACCGAGACGGTCTGCCAGGCCTCGCCGGCGAAGATGTGGTCAATCCCCAGCACGGGCTCCGGGACCAGCCGGCCGGAGGGAAAGCTCGGCAGGGCGAGCGTGCGCCGGTCGAGGCCGAGATCGCGCTCCAGCCGTGACAGCGCATAGGACGGGGCCGCCGCGTTGAAATCCCCCATCACGATCATCCGCTCTGCCGGCAGCGCGCCCAGGAAACGCGCCAGGCCGCCGCGCTGGCAGTCCTGTGTCGCGCCGGGAAAGGGCCAGGTCAGGTGGACCGACGCGACCAGGGTGTCCGAACCGTCTGGCAGGCGGATACGGGCCCAGCTGGCGGGCGGCACTTCCCGGTCGCAGGGAATGGCGCTCCGGAACACCGCCGGATCGGGCGGGAGCACACAGCCGCTCTCCAGGATTTTCAGCCGGCTGAGTATCCGGGTCGAGCGGCAGCGGGCCACGAAAGGATAGGCCTGTTCCAGCCGGTCCCGGGCAGGCTGCGCATTCGCCCCGGCCTCCTGCAGTGTCAGAATATCGGCATCGAGTGCCAGCAGTGTACCGGCGGTGGCGTCCGGCGCGGTGTTCCTGACCCACATATTCTGCGTCGCCACGCGCAGGGTGAGGGCGGTGTCCGAGGGCGCGGCCCGCTCTGCCGTCAGCCGGCGCACCGGCTCTCCCAGTCCGGGCAGCCAGATCAGCAGGGCGATAATGGCCATCGGCCCGCGGGCCGTGCGGTGGCGTATCAGGACAATCGCGGCCAGCGCGATCAGGGCGAGCACCGCCCAGAGAGGCCAGAGCTGGCGGAAGGCGTCGAAGCCGCGCCAGACCGGTGCCAGCCACAATGCAGCAGCGACCCCGGCGAGGCCGGCAAGCGGAAGAAACACGAGACTGGAAAGACGCAAGGCAGGATCGTCCGGGTGCGATGGGTGTGCGGCCACTACATAGCAGAGATTGCGCACCTGCAAGCTGCCGGATAGACCCCAGCGCCATGCGCGTATCCGATTTCGACTTCGAGCTCCCCGAGGAGCGTATTGCCCTGCGTCCCGCGCGTCCGCGCGATGCGGCGCGGCTGCTGCACATCGCCGGCAATGGCGTGTTCGCCGATCGCGGCGTGTCCGACCTGCCCGAACTCCTGCGCGAGGGCGATCTGATGGTGTTCAACGACACCCGCGTCATTCCCGCCGCGCTGACCGGTGTGCGTCCGGCGCGCAGTGCCGGTGGCGGCGGGCCGGTCGATGTCGAGGTCAATCTGCACAAGCGTCTCGATGCCAGCGGCTGGCGCGCGTTTGTGCGCCCGGCCAAGCGCCTGCGCGTCGGCGATGTGATCGCCTTTTCCGACGCGCTGTCGGCCGAGGTGACCGGCAAGTCCGAAGGCGGCGATACGCGGCTGGTCTTCAACCGCACCGGCGCGGCGCTGGACGAGGCGATTGCCGCGACCGGCGTGCCGCCTTTGCCGCCCTATATCGCCCGCAAGCGCGAGGTCGACGAACAGGATGTCGAGGACTACCAGACCCTGTTCGCCAGGCAGGACGGTTCGGTTGCCGCGCCCACGGCCGGCCTGCACTTCACCGAACGCCTGCTGACGGCGCTGGCCGATCGCGGCGTGCAGCAGACGCATGTGACGCTGCATGTGGGGGCGGGCACTTTCCTGCCGGTCAAGGCCGACGATCTTGCCGATCACCGCATGCATGCCGAATGGTGCACCGTGTCGACGCGGGCGGCGGAGGCGATCAACACCGCCAAGGCCGAGGGGCGCCGGGTGATCCCGGTCGGCACGACGGCGCTGCGCACGATCGAGAGCCTGGCCGTACAGCCCGGCGTGATCGAGGCGGGCAGCCGCGACACCGACATCTTCATCACGCCGGGCTATGACTTCCGCATCACCGATGCGCTGATGACGAATTTCCACCTGCCGCGCTCGACCCTGTTCATGCTGGTCAGCGCGCTGGCGGGACTGGACGTGATGAAGCGGGCCTATGCGCACGCCATCCGCTCGGGCTACCGTTTCTATTCCTACGGCGATGCCAGCCTGATCGAGCGGAGCGCATGACCGGTTTCCCCTTCGATATCCACGCCACCGACGGGGCTGCGCGCACCGGCGTCCTGAAGACAACGCGCGGCGAGATCCGCACGCCGGCCTTCATGCCGGTCGGCACGGCCGGCACGGTCAAGGCGCTCTACATGGACCAGGTGAAGGAGACCGGGGCGGATATCATCCTGGGCAATACCTATCACCTGATGCTGCGTCCCGGCGCCGAGCGCGTGAAACGCCTCGGCGGGCTGCACAAATTCTCCACCTGGCAGGGCCCGATCCTCACCGACAGCGGCGGCTTCCAGGTCTGGTCTCTCTCCAAGCTGCGCAAGATGACCGAGGAGGGGGTGACCTTCCGCTCCCATATCGACGGATCGGAACACAAGCTCTCGCCGGAACGCTCGATCGAGATCCAGGCCGACCTCCTGGGCGCCGACATCTCGATGCAGCTGGATGAATGCACCGCCTTCGGGTGCTCGAAGGCCGAGGCGAAGGCCTCCATGGATCTGTCCGTGCGCTGGGGCGAACGGTCGAAGACGGCGTTCGGCGCGCGCGACGCCCAGAACCTGTTCGGCATCGTGCAGGGTTCGGTGTTCGAGGATCTGCGCCGGGAAAGCGCCGAGCGCCTGATCGGGACCGGCTATGACGGTTATGCGATCGGCGGGCTGGCCGTGGGCGAGGGTTTCGAGACGATGTGCGAGGTGCTCGACTTCACCACGCCGCACCTGCCTCACGAACGGCCGCGCTATCTGATGGGTGTGGGCAAGCCGATCGATCTGGTGGAATCCGTGGCGCGCGGTGTCGACATGTTCGACTGCGTCCTGCCGACGCGGTCCGGGCGTCACGGCCAGGCCTGGTCGGATTATGGCCCGATCAACATCAAGCGCGCCGAATTCATCGAGGACGAGCGTCCGCTCAACCCGGCAATCGACTGTCCGGCCAGCCGGGATTATTCCCGCGCCTATCTCAACCACCTGTTCCGCTCGGGTGAATACCTCTCGGCCATGCTGCTGTCCTGGCACAATATCGCCTATTTCGAGGACCTGACGGCGCGGATGCGGGCGGCGATTGCCGCGGGCACGTTCGACGCCTTCCGCCGCGACTTCCGTGCGAAATGGGAAGAGGGCCGCGCCGCCATCGAGAGCGGCGACAACTTCCCCGGCTGAACTGCAGATACAGAAGCGGCGCTTCCGGGAGGCGGAAGCGCCGCTCAGGGGCTTCAGGTGCGGGGAGGGACCTGAAGCAGGGCCTTCAGATGTCCGGCCTACCGGCTGGGATCAGCCGGGCCGTCATCGAGCTCCATATCGTTTTCATTGTCGCCATAGTCGTCATCCGACAGCGGATACTCGGTTGCCGCATCCTCGTTGAAGTCCGGCATGGCCTCGAATTCCGCACGGGTGTGCTCGATCACGGCGACCGGGCGGTCACCCTCGGGCGCAAAGCTCACCTCGTCGGCGTCGATCAGCACCTCGCGGCCACCGATGTCCAGCGTCCCGCCGCTCTCGACGACGATGGCTTCGACATCGCCTTCCGTGCCGAGACGGACACGCTCGATCTCGCCGAGCTCGCCGCCATCCTCGGATTCAACCCGCAGGTCGATCCAGTGGTGGTCATCGGTATAAGGCGCGCGGTCGAGGTCCGAATTGTCCCAGGCCTCTGCGGTCTCGCGCAGCAGGTCATTGTCCTGGATCGTCTCGTTCGGCGCCGGGGCGTGAGCCTGGCCTTCTACGGTCATCTGCTCGTCCACCATGGGCTTTTCGTCCTGGTGAAGATCGTCCTGGGCCAGGGCCGCAGCGCCGGCCAGCGCGGTCGTTGCGCAGGCAAACGCCGAAGCAGCGGTTGCAGTCGTCAGGGTAGTAAGGCGTTTCATGTCTGCCTCCTGTCTTGCTCCATCTGCCGGCTTCAGCCGGGGACAGCTCTGTGTCTGCCATCCGGACCCGAAACGGACAGCCGCCACGAAAAGTTGCGAAGCTTACAGGAATGTAATGCGGTAAGGCTCAGTCTTCGGTGGCCGGTTCGACCAGGCCATAGGCCTCGAACGCACGCCGCATCTGCTGTGCCGGACAGCCGAAACCGTCATACAAACCACGCAGATAGGCGCGGCGGCGCTGGGCCATCTCGCGGCGCTCGCGCGCTTCGTCCTCGATCCGGCCGGCGCCGCCGATGAAACGGATCACCGGGCGTACCGGGTTCAGGCCTACAATCGTGGAGTGATACAGGCTGCGCGCGCCGTCGGCGGCCGCATCGGGGGCCTGGGCGGCCAGTCCTGTGCCCCGGTCGAACCAGCTTCGCTCCTCCCGGGCCTCTTCCTCCGCCTGGCGTTCCTCTTCCTCGATATCGGGACCCAGCACCACGGTCAGCCGCGCGACATCGCGCGCCACGGTGGAACAGCGCCGGCGCGAGCCTTCGCCGCCATAGGGGGTCGGCACGGTGTCGTCGCCCTCGTCGACCATGATCGGGCCCGGCCGCTCGCGCGGCAGACCGACCGCGTCTTCCAGCGCGTCGGTGGTTTCGACCCGGGCCATGCTGGCGGTTTCGCCGGCATTCTGGCGGGTGGACGAGCATGCTCCGGCGGACAGCGCCACCGCGAAGCAAACCATGGCTGGAATCAGGACCCTGTTCGTCATGCCGGCGAGTTTACCGGCGATTGCGGAAAAATCTTGGCCGAAATGCTGATATCCGCCGTCAAAGCCGCATTGACCCTCCGGAATCGCCCGTATAGGTTCCGCGCTCCTCGTGAGGGGAGCCGATAGCTCAGCTGGTAGAGCAACTGACTTTTAATCAGTAGGTCCAGGGTTCGAATCCCTGTCGGCTCACCATTTCATCTCCAGCATCATCGTTGCGTATCCGGGGTTCCGCGGCCGTTTTCCGGCCCAGAACACGCCTTCCGCTTGACCTTGCCGCCGCCGCAGCCAAACCTTCCCACGTAAACGGGAGGGGCCGATGAAGAGATGTGTGTGCCTGGCAGCCGCTGCAGCGCTGCTCACACTGGCGGGGTGTAACGGGGCCGAGGAGACGCAGGTCCGCATCGAACCGGCGCCGGAGACCCAGCGCACGCTCGCCCAGGGCGAGATTGTCGGCTTTCACTCCGGCGAGGCGGCTTCGGCCTGGCTGGCCATACCCTATGCCGCGCCGCCGCAAGGCGATCTGCGCTGGCGGGCACCGCGGCCGGCGCTGGCCTTTGAGGACGGCCGGCTCGAGGCGATCGAGCACGGCGCCGTGTGTCCCCAGGTGACCAATGAACTTTCCGCCCGGGCGGCCGGTGTCGAGGCCGGCGTGCTGATCGGCGAGGAAGACTGTCTCACACTCGATATTTACGCCCCGCGCGAGGCCGCGCCCGAGGCCGGGCTTCCGGTCATGGTGTGGATCCATGGCGGGGCGAATGTCTGGGGTTCGTCCTCGGCCTATGACGGATCGCAGCTGGCGGCCGAGCGCGATGTCGTGGTGGTCGCCGTGCAATACCGTCTCGGTCCGCTCGGCTTCCTGTCGCATCCGGCCTTGCGCGAAAGTGCCGGACACCCGCTGGACGAGGCGGCGAACTTCGCGCTGCTCGATCTCGTCGCCGCGCTGGACTGGGTGGACGCCAATATCACCGCTTTCGGCGGCGATGCCGACCGGATCACGATCTTCGGGGAAAGCGCCGGCGCCTTCAATATTGCTGCCCTGATGGCGTCGGAACCGGCGCGCGGCCGGTTCGATGCGGCCATCATGCAGAGCGGCGGCACGGGCACGAACAGCCGCGAGGTGGCCGAAAACGGCGGCGGAAACGACCTTCATCCCGCCCTGGAAGCCGTGGCCGCCTTTGCGGGGCCCGATGCAGACGGAGCGGCCATGCGGGCGGTGCCGCTGGAGGATGTCTACGCGGTCTATCGCGACGAAAGCGGTGCCTTCACCTCGCTGCCGCGCATGATCGAGGACGGGGTGAGCCTGCCCGAAGACGGCATACTGGGCGCGGCGGCGCGGCCGGGCGGTTTCGCGCCCGTGCCCCTGATCACCGGCGCCAATCGGGACGAGATGAAGCTTTACACCGCCTTCGATCCGCAGTTGACGCGGCGCCTGGGACCGCTGGTCTGGCCGCGCGACGTGGCGCGTTACCAGGCCGCGGTCGAATATCCCAGCCGCAGCTGGCGGGTCGGGGCGGTCGATGACCTGCTCGACCGTCTGCGGTCCGCCGGCCATGAGGATTTGTGGGCCTACCGGTTCGACTGGGACGAGGGCGGCAAGGTTCTGCTGACCGATACCGGCATTCTGCTCGGGGCCTCGCACGCCATGGAGATCCCGTTCGTCTTCAACCATTTCGAGCTGTTCGGCCCGTTCGATCGCGTCCTGTTCAATGACCGCAATGCGCAAGGCCGCGCGGCGCTCGCCGATGCAATGGGCGGTTACTGGGGGCAGTTTGCCCATACGGGCGAGCCCGGTACGGGCGGTGGCGCCGGTCTGGAGTGGCCGCGCTGGGGCGAGACGGCCCGGCTGATGCGGTTCGACACGCCGGCGGACGGCGGTCCGGAAGTCATGACCGGGCGGGACACACCGGCCGCAATCGCCGCCGATCTTGCGGCCGACACCCGTCTGCAGCCGTCCGGGCGTTGCGCGGTGGCGGCCGGGATCATGCGCCGACAGCCCGCCATCGCGCAGGCTTTCGAGAGCGGCATGGATTGTTGAGGCGGGCCAAGCCGCTTGAAGGAAGTTCTGGCCAGGGCATGGCGCTGGGGGCGCCGCGCGCTATTCTGGTGCCGCCCATCCCTTCAACACGTCTTTGATTCGGCGGCCCGACCATGAACGAGCTTCTCCTGCAGGCGGTGATCTATCTCGGCGCCGGCGTGATTGCGGTGCCGATCGCACACCGCCTCGGGCTGGGATCGGTGCTGGGCTATCTGCTGGCCGGCGTAGCCATCGCCCCGCTGCTCGACTGGATGGGGTCGGACCCGGAGAACGTCCAGACCTTCGCCGAGTTCGGCGTGGTGATGATGCTCTTCCTGATCGGCCTGGAACTCCAGCCACGCCTGTTGTGGGACATGCGCATGCGCCTGTTCGGGCTGGGCGGGCTGCAGGTGGCGGTGACGGCGCTGGTGGTCGCGGTGGCGTGCCTGGGCTTCGGGCTGGACTGGCGGCTGGCGCTGGCACTCGGCCTGATCATGGCGCTGTCCTCGACCGCCATCGTCCTGCAGACGCTGGGCGAAAAGGGCTGGCTGCGCACCGAGGGCGGGCAATCGGCCTTCTCGGTCCTCCTGTTCCAGGACATCGCCGTCATCCCGATGCTGGCCCTTCTGCCCTTCCTGGCGATAGCGGGGGTAGACGCCGGTGCGGCGCATGGCGGCGGTGCCCATGGCGGCCCGGCGCCGTTCGCAGCCTGGCCGGCCTGGGCCCAGGGGCTGATGACGCTGGCCGTCGTCGCCGGCGTGATCCTGGGCGGCCGCTATCTCACACGACCCGCCTTCCGCATCATCGCGCGCACCGGCCTGCACGAACTTTTCTTTACCGCGGCGCTGGTCCTGATTGTCGGCATCGCCGTGCTGATGAGCATGGTCGGCCTGTCGCCGGCGCTGGGGACATTCCTCGCCGGTGTGCTGCTGGCTGAAAGCGAATACCGCCACGAGCTGGTCTCGGATCTGGAACCCTTCAAGGGCCTGTTGCTCGGCGTCTTCTTCATCACGCTCGGTGCAGGCATGGAGTTTGCCCTCCTGGGCGAGGAATTCGGCCTCATCATCGGCCTCACGCTCAGCCTGATCCTGGTGAAGGGCGCGATCCTGCTGGCGCTGGCGACCCTGTTCCGGATGAAGGGGCGGGCCCGCTGGCTGTTCACCTTCGCCCTCGCCCAGAGCGGCGAGTTCGGCTTCGTGCTGCTCGCCTTCTCGACCAGCCTGCACGTCATCCCCGACGAGATCGCCGCCGTCGCCTCGCTGGTGGTGGCCCTGTCGATGATGGCGACGCCGCTTTTGATGATCGCCTTCGAGCGCTTTGTCTCGCCGCGGGTCGGCCGGAAGGCGGGGCATGAGCGCGACGAGGACACGATCGAGGAGGAGGGGCCCGTCATCATCGCCGGCATGGGGCGGTTCGGCCAGATCGTGCATCGCCTCCTGGTGATGGACGGCTACAAGCCGATCGTTCTGGACAATTCGGCCGAGCATATCGACGGGCTGCGCAAGTTCGGCATCCAGGTCTATTACGGCAACGCCCTGCGGCCGGGGCTGCTGGAAGCCGCGGGCATCGCCCGCGCCAAGCTGCTGGTCGTGTGCACCGATAATCGCGAACGCGCCGTCGAACTCGTCCAGCATGTGAAACAGCGCTACCCGCATGTGCACGTCATCGCCCGCGCCGCCAGCCGCGAACATGTCTACCAGCTGCGTGCGGCTGGCGCGGACAGTGCGGTGCGCGAGATGTTCGGCTCCTCCCTCGAGGCGGCGACCCAGTCGCTCGAAGTGCTCGGCGAGACGCGTGAACGTGCCGAGAAGAAGGCGAAGGCCTTTGCCCATCATGACGAGGAAAGCCTGCGGCAATTGTTCGAGGTCTGGGATTCCGAGATCGATGTCTTCGACAATGAGGCCTATATCGAGCGGGCGCGGTCGCGCGTCGTGTCGCTGGCCGAGCTGATGGCCGAGGATGTCGGCGAACCCGATCCGGAAGACGAGCGCGACCCGCTGTCCTGAGCGGCACCGGCGACCGAAACACGGTTTCGTCCGGCATCCTTAATGGTTAATGTCGGCCCGCTTTCGACTCGGGGACAAGCTTGGGACGTTTTCTTCTGGCAATTCTGCTGGCCGTGCTGCCAGGCGTGGCCACTGCTGCGTCTGACGACGAGCCGGTGATTGCATCGGAGATCCCCGAAGAGCCTCAGCCCGTGCGGACGGCCGATCTCGACCGCTGGGCGCTGCAGGTCACCGGCTGGACGCCGCAATCGGTCGCCGAACTGGCCGGCTTTCTCTACGAGGCACCCGGGCACGGACTGCCGGCGCTGGACGGGATTGCCGACTATCTGCTCGATCCGGATGTGGCGTTCGAACCGCGGGCTGCGGCAGCGTCGCGGGCGGCGCTGCAATACACCGCCTGGCTGGAATACGGGCTGATCGACCAGGACACGCTGACGCTGCGCCTGCTGACGGACAATGAGGCGTCCCGGCTGGTCGCACGCCTCGTGACCGCGCTGGACACGGGGCATATCGAACAGGCGATTACGGAAAGCCTGCCGGCCGTGCGCGATTACGATATCCTGCGCCGGGAAATGCTGCGCCTGATGACGCTGCGCCCGATCTGGCCGCAGATCGGGGGCGGCGATACGCTGACGCTCGGCGATGCCGGGGTGCGGGTCGACCAGTTGCGTGCGCGGCTGGCGGCCGAGGGTCTCCTGGCGCCGGGCTGGGCGAGCGGCGATGCGTTCGACATGCGGCTGGAAACCGCGCTGCGGCGCTATCAGGGGCGGGTGAACCTCTCGCCGACCGGGCGTCTCGACCGGCCGACCCTGCGCCAACTGAACATCACACCTGAGGAACGCATCGCGCAATTGCGCGCCAATCTCGAACAGCGGCGCTGGCGGACCCGGCAGCTGGGCGAGCGGCATATCTGGGTCAATCTTGCGGACTTCCACCTCGAAGCCTGGGAGAACGGCCGGCTGGCGCGCGAGCACGAGGTGATGATCGGCGGCCAGACCTCCTCGACACCGGAATTCTCCGAGGAGATGCAATACATCGTCCTCAATCCCTGGTGGGGGCTGCCATCCAGCTCGGCGCGCTCGCGCTTCGCCTCGATCCGGCGCAATCCGGGTATCGTGAATTCGCACGGCTTCCGCATCTACAATTCGGCCGGCGAGCCGGTTTCGGTCTACGAGGTCGACTGGAGCCGCTGGAATGATCGCTGGCCCTACCGGCTGTCGCAGCCGCCCGGGCCGACCAATCCGATGGGCGAGGTGAAATTCATCTTCCCCAACCGGCACAATATCTACATTCACGACACGACCGAGCGTGACCGCTTCGTGCGCACGCGCCGGGATTTCTCGGCCGGCTGCATCCGCGTGCAGGATCCGCTCGCCCTCGCCGAATGGGTGCTGGCGGGCCAGGCGGACTGGTCGCGGGCGCGGATCGACGAGGTGGTGTCCGGAAATACCCCGACCGTGGTCTGGCTGGACCGGCGCATCCCGGTCCATATCGCCTACTGGACGGTCGTCGGGGAGGCGGACGGTTCGGTGCGCTACCTGCACGACCTCTACCGCCGTGACGGGCGGCTGGTTGCTGCGTATGCGCAGGCGTTCGCGACGGCAACCGCAGCGGGTGACACCGTCCGGGCAGGGGTGTTCGACACGACTGCAGCCCTGCGCTGATTAGGAGTTTCGGCATTCTCCAAAAAAAAAGCGGGAACCGATCGTGAGGCTTCTGCGTTGTCCGGTTGTACGGGGATGTGTGGCCCGGTCCCGGGACGCACTGTATCCTTGCTGCAACGCGACAAAATATTCGGGTCTTATCGGGGCTTTACCTGTCTGGCCTATGGCGCTCGCGATGTAATTGTAGTAGGGGTCGTACTAGGAGCGTCCGTCAGGACGATTCTTCGCGCCCGGCGCAGTGCCGGGCATGGTCAGTCACACCAAGGAGGCGCGAGCCTCTGGAGGGGGAATGATGAAAAAACGGCTTTTTACGGCGGTCGCCGTTGGGGCCTTCTTGGCAGCGGGTCCCGCGTTCGCTGACGAAGGCTGGTATGTCCGTGGTGCAGTCGGTTACGGCGGCCCGGGCGACACCGACGTTTCCGGCTCGCTGAATGGTGAAATCAGTGGTGAGAGCAACTGGCGTGAAGCCGTGGCTCTGGGCTACTCTTGGGCTGACGGCTTCCGTCTCGAAGGCGAACTGGCTCATCGCTACAACGACACGGGCGCGATCGGTGCTTTCGAGCACAGCCTGAGCGACTTCCAGATCTGGTCCGTGATGGCCAACGCCATTTTCGACTTCAATCCGGATGGCGCTTACCACCCGTATATCGGTGCTGGTCTGGGTCTGGGCGATGTGTCCGGCACCCTCACGGGTTTCTCGGCGGGCACCACGCCCATCAACCCGACGCCGGCCGATTACGTTATCGCGCAGGACAGCGACAATCCGCTGGTGTGGCAAATCCTCGCCGGTATCGGTTGGGACCTCACCGAGCAGCTGACCCTGGACACCGAGTATCGCTACTTCTCGGCGGCCAGCACGGATTATGCGCCGAATGTGAGCGTCGATAATCTGTCCGGTCACGAGGCCTGGATCGGTCTGCGGTATGCCTTCGCGGCTCCGCCGCCCCCGCCGCCGCCCCCGCCGCCGCCGCCTCCGCCCCCGCCGCCCCCGCCGCCTCCGCCGCCGCCTCCGCCGCCGCCGTCGTGCGATGACGTGAGCTTCCCGGTCTACTTCGAGTGGGATCGCGCGGATCTGACGGATCAGGCCCGGGCCGTGATCGCCCAGGCTGCCAACCAGCGCGGCAATTGCGGTGTGACCCGCGTGTCCGTCGCCGGCCACGCCGACCGTTCGGGCGCTGCTGCCTACAATGTCGGTCTGTCCGAGCGCCGTGCCCGCGTCGTCCGCGACGAGCTGGTCCGCCTCGGCGTTCCGGCGAGCACGATCTCGATGGAAGCGTATGGCGAAACCCGCCCGGCGGTGCAGACCGCTGACGGTGTTCGCGAACCGCTGAACCGTCGTTCGGAAGTGGTCATCGTTCTGGACTAGGTCCGGATCTGATGGATCGAAGGATTGCGGCCCGGCATCTGCCGGGCCGCTTTTCTTTTGCCTGAAGGCCGGTTCCGGCCCGGTGTCGCGGTTTTGGTAAAATAGTGCACGGAGCGGGCTGTTTCGGGGGCGATCTGGTCGCTTTTTCCGTCCTGCTGAGGCTGCGCTTGACCCGTTCGAAGCGCCGGTTCACACCGGATGCAACGCGGCGGCAGGGGCCTGACCGCACCTGCAGACAAGGGAGAACTTCCATGAGCAAGCCGGACAAGCCGTATCGCAAGCGCGAGATCGCCGGGCACACGCTGAGCCCGGAAACCCAGATGATGAGCTACGGCTATGATCCGAAGCTCTCGGAAATGTCGATCAAGCCGCCGATCTTCCTGACCTCGACCTTTGCCTTTGAAAGTGCCGAGCACGGCGCTGCCTTTTTCCGCGTCACGCTCGGCCAGGCCGAGGAGGGCGATCCGGAAGCCGCAGGCCTGATGTATTCGCGCTTCAACAATCCCAATATGGAAGTGCTGGAAGACCGGCTCGCCCTCTATGACGGTGCCGAGGAATGCTGCGTCTTCTCCTCCGGCATGGCGGCCATCTCCACCACGCTGATGGGCCTGGCGCATTCCGGCTCGGTGATCCTCCAGTCGACGCCGCTCTATGGCGGTACGGAAAGCCTGATCCGCAAATTCCTGCCGAATTACGGCATCCAGTCGGTCGATTTCTTTGCCGGCGCCCATGAGGACGAGATCCATGCCGCCGCCGACGAGGCGCTGGCCAAGGGCGAGGTCTCGGTCATCTACACCGAGACGCCGACCAATCCGACCAATGACCAGGTCGATCTGAATGTCTGCCGCCGCCTCGTCGACCTGATCGAGAAGAAGCAGGGCAAGCGCCCCTATCTCGTCGTCGACAACACCTTCCTCGGCCCGGTCGGCCAGAAGCCGATGGAGCTTGGTGCCGACGTGGTCGTCTACTCGCTGACCAAATATATCGGCGGCCATTCCGACCTGATCGCCGGTTCGGCCTCCGGCACGACCGAAGCCATGGCGCAGATCCGCGGCCTGCGCGGTTATCTGGGCACCAATCTGGACCCGCACACCTGCTGGATGCTGCTGCGCTCGCTGGAAACCGTGAAACTGCGCATGGAAGCGGCCGCTCTCGGAGCCCGCAAGGTCGCCGAATTCCTGCGCGATCATCCCAAGGTCAACCGGGTGCGCTATCTGGGCTTTCTGGAAGAGGGCACGCGCGACGGCGATGTCTTCAAGGCCCAGTCCTCCTCGGCCGGCTCCACCTTTGCCTTCGATCTGGAGAGCGAGGCCGCAGCCTTCCGCATGCTCAACGCGCTGCAGGTGATGAAGCTGGCAGTCAGCCTCGGCGGTACCGAAACCCTGATCTGCCACCCGGGCTCCACCACTCACCGCGGTGTCGATCCGGAACTGCGCAAGCGCCAGGGCTTCTCCGACGGCCTGGTGCGCATCTCGGTCGGTATCGAGAACCCGGACGATCTGATCGCCGACCTGAAGCAGGCGCTCGAACACGCCTGATCCCGAACCGTCTCGCACCATCCCCGCGCGGTCTCTGCCGCGCGGGGGTAGACCCGTCCGTTTAAACGGCTATCACTGGGACATGCAGGACAAACTCGATCTCAACCCCGACGAGCGCGCCGTGCTCGACTGGATCGACAGCCGCGCCGATCACATGATCGACACGGTCAAGGCGTGGTCGGCGATCAATTCCGGCAGCCGCAATGCGGACGGTCTGGAGCGCATGCGCGCCTGTCTGGAAACCGCGTTCGGCGAGTTGGGCGGCGAGATATCCGCCATGGATCTGCCGCCGACGACGATTGTCGATCCCGACGGAACGGTGCGCGAGCAGGCATTCACGCCCTCCTTCCACTGCCGGCTGCGGCCGCAGGCGCCGATCCGCATCGTCATGACCGGTCATCACGACACGGTCTTCCCGGCGGACAGCCATTTCCAGTCGACCGAGCTGTGGGATGCCGACACGCTGAACGGCCCCGGCGTTGCCGACATGAAGGGCGGCATTCTGGTGATGCTGCACGGGCTTCTCGGCCTCGAGCGCTCGCCCTGGAAGGACGAGATCGGCGTCGATGTGCTGATCAGTCCGGACGAGGAAATCGGCTCGCTGGGCTCCGGCCCGATCCTTGCCGATCTGGGCGCCGGTGCCGATATCGGCATGACCTATGAACCCGCCCTGGCCGACGGTTCGCTGGCGGGGGCTCGCAAGGGTTCGGGCAACTGGTCGCTGAAAGTCTCCGGCCGCGCGGCCCATGCCGGGCGCGAACATCATCTGGGCCGCAACGCCCTGGCTGCCGCCTGCCAGTTCGGGCTGGGGCTGGACGAGCTCAACGGCCGACGCGAGGGCGTCACCTTCAACCTGGCCCGCATCGATGGCGGCGGCCCGCCGAATGTCGTGCCGGACAATGCGGTGGCGCGTTTCAATGTGCGTGTGAAGACCGAGAATGACCGCACCTGGGTGGAGGCCGAGCTGGAACGCCTTCTCGACGAGATCCGCGTGCGCGACGGCATCGCGGCCGAGCTGCACGGCGGCTTCACCCGCCCGCCCAAACCCATGAGCCCGGCCAATGCCCGCATGTTCGAATGGACGAAGGCGGCGGGCGGTGCGCTGGGCCTGGACATCCGCTGGCAGGACACGGGCGGCGTGTGCGAGGGCAATAATCTGTGGGCGGCCGGCTGCCCCAATGTCGATACGCTGGGCGTGCGCGGCGCCGATATCCATTCCGATCGCGAGATCGTCAAACTGTCGAGCTTTGCCGAACGGGCCAAGCTGTCGGCGGTGATGCTGATGAAGTTTGCCCGGGGCGAATTCAACGCCAAGGAAGCGCGCGCCCTGGCAAGGACCCAATAGACACAGGCATGATCGGGGGAAGAGCATGCTGATTGTACGTGCGGCCAAACGCACCGACACGGACGCCCTTGTGCGTCTGGCGCAGGAAGCGGGAACCGGTTTCACATCCCTGGCCGTGCCGGCGGATGTGCTGGCGGCGCGCCTGGAGAAGTCCGAAGCGATCTTTTCCACGCCGGAACCGGGCCAGACCGAGGACGCCTACCAGCTGATGCTGGAGGACACCGGGACCGGCCGGATCGTCGGCTGTTCGGCCATCAAGGCGATGGTGGGTGTGTCGAAACCCTATTGGGATTTCAAGATCATCACCCTGGCCCAGCATTCGCTGGAAGCTGACCGCCGCTTCGACATGGATGCCATGCTGCTGGTCAATGACTTCGCGGGGGCCTCGGAAGTCGGCACGCTGTTCGTCTCCGAGGCCGGACGCGGTACCGGCGCCGGACGGCTCGTCGCCCAGTCGCGCTACCTCATGATGGCCGCCGACCGGTCGCGCTTTGGCGAGCGTGTGCTGGCCGAGCTGCGCGGTGTGGTCCATGACGATGGATCCTCGCCCTTCTTCGATGCGGTGTCGCGGCCCTTCTTCCGGATGGATTTCGACGATGCCGACCGGCTGTCCGCGTCGACCGACAACCAGTTCATCCTCGATCTGGGCCCGCAGCACCTGATCTATCTCGACCTGTTGCCGCCCGAAGTGCGCGAGGTGATCGGCAAGCCGCATCCGCACGGGGAGGGGGCCTACAACCTCCTGCTCTGGGAGGGGTTCCACTATGACCGCTATGTCGACATTTTCGATGGCGGGCCGCTGGTCTCCACCTGGACCGAGAATATCCGCACCCTGCGCGAGAGCCGCGAGGTGACCGTGCGGGCGGCGACGACGACGGGCGGTGTCGACGGCATCCTGTCGACCGACCGCTTCCCGGACTTCCGGACCTGTCACGCCCAGGTCGTCGATGATGGCGACATTCTGGGCATTTCCTACGAAACCATGCAGGCGCTCGATCTGGCCGAAGGCGATCGCGCCCGCTTCTGGCGACGAATGAGGTGATTTCATGCTGCTGATCGATGGCCAATGGCGCGCAGGCAAGGGCGCTGACATGCACTCGGAAAACCCGGCCGATGGCAGCCGCGTGTGGAGCGGTAAGGCCGCCACGGCGGACGATGTCGACGCCGCCTTCAAGGCCGCGCGGGCGGCTTTCCCGGCCTGGGGACGCAGCCTCTATCCCGAGCGTGTTGCCATCGTCGAGGCCTATCAGGCCTATCTCGAGGCGCACAAGGACGCGCTCGCCGAGCTGATCTCGCGAGAAACCGGCAAGCCGCGCTGGGAAGGCCTGGCCGAAGCCGGCGCGATGATCGGCAAGATCGCGATCTCCAAGACCGCCTATGCCGAACGCACGGGCGAACACGCGTCGGACACCGCTTTCGGATATGCCGCCCTGGCGCACAAACCGCTGGGCGTGATGTTCGTGCTCGGGCCCTACAATTTCCCCGGCCATCTGCCGAACGGCCATATCGTGCCGGCGTTGCTGGCGGGCAATACGATCGTCTTCAAACCGTCCGAGATGACCCCGGCCGTGGGCGAGTTCATGGCGAAGGCCTGGGAGGCCGCCGGTCTGCCCAAGGGCGTGCTGAACCTGGTCCAGGGCGCGCGCGAGACGGGCGCCGCTGCGCTGGATCATGCCGATCTGGACGGTGTGCTGTTCACCGGGTCCTGGGGCACGGGCAAGTTCATCCACGAGAAGTTCGCGGGCCGCACCGGTATCCAGCTGGCGCTGGAAATGGGTGGTAATAACCCGCTCGTTGTCTGGGATGCCGCCGATGCCGAAGCGGCTGCGCGGGTGGCGGTGCATTCCGCCTATATCACGGCCGGCCAGCGCTGTTCCTGCGCGCGCCGCCTGATCCTGCCCGAGGGCGCAGCCGGCGATGCCGTGGTCGAGGCGATCGACCGCATCGCAGGCCAGCTGAGCATCGGCCGCTGGGATGCCGACCCGGAACCCTTTATCGGACCGCTGGTCTCCGCCCAGGCTGCGCGCGGCGTGCTGGCCGCCCAGGACGATCTCCTGTCGCGCGGCGCGAAAGCGATCCGCAAGGCCGTGACCGTCGCGGAACTGGGCGAGGCCTTCCTGCGTCCCGGCCTGATCGACGTCACCGGTGTGGATGTGCCGGACGAGGAAGTCTTCGGCCCGCTGATCCAGATCGTGCGCGTTGCCTCCTTCGACGATGCCATCGCGGCTGCGAAGGATACCGCCTATGGCCTCTCGGCCGGGCTGGTCTCGGACGATGAAGCCCTCTGGGAGCGTTTCTGGGTGGAAGCCCGCGCCGGTATCGTCAACTGGAACCGGCCGACCTGCGGTGCGGCCTCCAACATGCCCTTCGGCGGGCCGGGCCAGTCGGGCAATCTGCGGCCCAGCGCCTTCTATGCCGCCGACTATTGCGCCTATCCGGTCGCCACGCAGGCCCAGTCGAAGGCCGAGCGCATGCCGGTCAAGGGAGTGGATTGATGGCGCGCGCGGTCGAGGCGAATTTCGACGGGCTGGTCGGCCCGACGCATAATTATGGCGGCCTGTCCGAAGGCAATCTGGCCAGCGCCAGGAATGAGGGTCTGGTCTCCTCGCCGCGCCAGGGCGTGCTGGAAGGCCTCGCCAAGATGAAACGCCTGGCCGATAGCGGCCTGGTGCAGGGCCTGCTGCCGCCGCACGAGCGCCCCTATCTGCCGCTGCTGCGCCGGGCCGGTTTTTCCGGGTCCGACGCGGCGGTGATCGAGGCGGCCTGGAAGACGGCGCCGGGCCTGTTGCGCAAGGCCTGCTCGGCCTCGCCGATGTGGGCTGCCAATGCCGCGACCGTGTCGCCGTCGGCCGATACGGCCGATCGCCGCCTGCATCTCACCCCGGCCAATCTGCTGACCACGCTGCACCGTTCCATCGAGGGCGAGCAGACCCGCCGGGCCCTGCAATGGGCCTTCCCGGACGCGGCCCGTTTCGCCGTGCACGACGTTTTGCCCATGCAGCCGGACTTTGCCGATGAAGGCGCGGCCAATCATGTGCGCCTGTGCGCCGAGCAGGGCGGGCCGGGTGTCGAGATCTTCGTCTATGGCCGCGAGGCCGGCGAGGCGTGGAGCGGCAGGTTTCCGGCACGCCAGACGCTGGAAGCCTGCCAGGCCGTGGCCCGCTCGCACGGGCTCGACCCGAAACGCACCGTCTTCATCCGCCAGTCGTCCGAGGCGATCGCCGCCGGTGCCTTCCACAATGACGTCGTCTGCGTCGGCACGCGCACCACGCTTTTCTTCCACGAACTCGCCTTTGCCGACCGCGAGGCTGCCCTGGCCGATATCCGCAAGGCGGCCGAAGGCCTGTTCGAGCCGGACTTCGTGGAGGTGCCCGAGGCCGAGGTGCCCGTCGGCGATGCCATCACCAGCTATCTGTTCAATTCCCAATTGCTGGAATGGCCCGGCGAGGACCGCCTGGTGCTGATCGCGCCGAAGGAGACCGAGGAAACCGCAACGACGCGCGCCTACTGCGCGGCGATGACGGCGGGCAATGGCCCGATCGGGCGGGTGGAGTTCGTCGAGGTGCGCCAGTCCATGCGCAATGGCGGCGGACCGGCCTGCCTGCGCCTGCGTGTTGTGCTGACGGACGAGGAACGCGCCGCGGTGGCGCCGCAGGCGCTGATGTCGGACACGCTCTATGACACGCTGGTGGCCTGGGCGGGCAAGCACTACCGCGACCGGCTGGAGCCGAATGATCTGGCCGACCCGGCCTTGCTGCGCGAGAGCCGCGAGGCGCTGGACGCGCTGACCGGGATTCTCGGTCTCGGTGGGGACTACTACCCCTTCCAGTGGGGCTAGGCTTGCTTAACCGCGTTTTGCGAGACGTTCGCTTCCTACTATTCAAACCGGCAAATCATGATAGGTTTCGCCCCGTCTGATCGTGGGGAGCAGAAGTTGAGCGAGAGCCAGAGCGTTTCCGTCATTCTGGTTGACGATGACCCGGACGAGCACTTCCTGTTCCAGGCGGATCTGGAAGACGCCGGCGTTCGGTTCCGTTTTGCGGCGTTCACCCGCCCCGAAGACGCGCTCGCTCATCTGCGCGACAATGGCGATGGTCCGGCCATTGTCTTCACCGATCTTTCCCTGGCCGGCGCGAATGCGCTGGACTTCATCGCCTCGGTCCAGCCGCTGCTGGGCGGCGGTGCGGTGGGGGTCTATTCCGGTGCGCGCAATCCGGAGATGGAAGCGAAGTGCCGGGAGGCCGGATCCAGCTTCTATATCGTCAAGCCGGTCACCCGCGAGAACTTCGCCGGCATGATCGCCGGGCTCGGCGCGGTGTGCCTGGAAGAAGACCGCCAGACCGGCGAACTGCACCTGCGCCGCGCAGGCAGCGCCGCGGCCTAGAGCGCTTCGGCCTTTGCCGGCAGGCCGCCGGCCCGGGCGTATTCCTGCGTTCCCCTGGTATAGACCCTGTCGCCCTCGACCGTGTCGGAGGGTTTCAGCTCGTCCATGCCGGGCAGGCGGGCATAGATCGGCGCGAAATCCTCATAGGTCGCTTCCATCAGCTCGTCATAGCTGTCGATGACGAAATAGGTCTGCTGGAAATCGTCATAGCGGTAGTCGGTGCGCATGATGCGTTCCAGATCGAAATGGATCCGGTTGGGCGAGCGCGCCTCCAGCGAGAAGATCGATTCGGCTTTCGAGGAGACGATGCCGGCGCCGTAGATGCGGCGGCCTTCCGGCGTGTTGATCAGGCCGAATTCCACCGTGTACCAGTACAGCCGCGCCATGTGCTTGATGGCGTCGAACTCCAGCGAGCGCAGCCCGCCGCGGCCATAGGCCTGCATGTAGTCGGCAAACACCGGCTGGGTGAGCAGCGGCACATGGCCGAACACATCGTGGAAGATGTCGGGCTCGGGCAGATAGTCCAGCTTCTCCCCGTCGCGGATGAAGCGGCCGGAGACGAAGCGGCGATTGGCCAGGTGTTCGTAGAAATCCCTTTCCGGGATCAGGCCGGGCACGGTGACCACGGTCCAGCCGGTCAGCTTTTCCAGCTTCTCGTTGACGCGCCGGAAATCGGGAATGCCGCCCTCATTGAGATTGAGCAGTTCCAGCCCCTTGAAATGCTCCGGCGCGGCGCGGCCCTGGAGCACTTTCATCTGGCGCTCGTAGAGCGTCGTCCAGATGGCGTGTTCCTCGGACGTGTAGCGGTCCCATTTCTGGTCGATGGTAAAGTCGGCGGCGGGGGTCTGTTCCGCCACGATCGGGTCATTGACAGGCATGACGGGTCATCCGGCGTGTAACTAGTTTCATTTGTAACTAAATATGCGCCTGATCGGCGCTTCACCCAAGAGGCGCGTGCAGACTTTGTCATGCACCCCGTCAGCCCCCATGAAAAAGGGCCGCCCGGCGTGTCCGGACGGCCCGCTTTCAGTGTGGCTCTGCCGGTCCGCTCAGTAGCGGCCCAGCCGGCGCACCGAGGAGATTTCCCGGTTGAGCAGGTGGAGATTGTCCACCTCGCCGGAGACTTCCTCGCAGCGGCCGCGGAAGCCGGCATCCTCGCACACCAGCCAGCGGTCATAGCCGCGCACGTCCAGGCTCAGGGCCCGGTCGTTGAAGCCGAGGCGTTCCAGATTGTCGATCTCGTGCTCGATACGCACCGAACGGCCGCGCTGGCTGAACTGGTCGTACAGGATGATCTCGCCGCGGCGGTCCCAGCCGCCACCGGGATAGCCGCCATTGTCCCAGCCGCCACCGCCGCCATAGCCGTTGTCGATGCGGCGCAGGGAGGTGATCTCGTTGCGCATGCCGTAACGGCCCAGATCGTTGACCTCGCCCTGCACGCGCTCGCAGCGGCCGCCGAAATCATCGTGCTGGCAGATCAGCCAGGTCTCGCCGCGGGCGACGACGAGGCTGTCGACCCGGTCGTTGAAGCCCTGGCTGGCCAGGTTGTCGGCATCCCAGCTCACATCGACACGCTGGCCGGTGAAGTCGGGGCCGTCATAGAGGAAGACGCCGCTGCGCGGGCGGTTGTCGCTGCCCGGACGTCCCGGATGTCCCGGCCGGCCCGGACGGCTGCCGTAATCCGGTTCGACCGAGGAGATCTGCGCCGCCATGCCGCCGCCGATCGAGGGGATGTCGCGATCCACTTCCATGCAGGCGCCGTCGAAATTGGCGTGCTGGCAGACGCGCCAGGAGCGGCGGCCGGAATGGCGGATCGAGCGCGCCTGGTCGTTGAAGCCGAGCTGCTGGAGATTGCTCACCGTATCGGTGATCGTCACCGAGCGGCCGGTATAGTTATAGCCCGAATAGAGCGTGATCGAGCTTTCGCCGGGGCGTCCCGGACGGCCCGGATAGCCCGGATCGGGGCGGCCCAGATAGGCCGGGCGAACGGACGTGATCTGGTTGTCCATCCGGCCCAGCGAGGGCTGGTCGTTGCGATGGGTCTCGCAGGTGCCGTTGTAATCGTCGTGCTGGCACACGTCCCACTCGCCGGAGACGATCCGGAAGGAGGAGGTGCGGTCGTTGAAACGGCGGCTCGACAGATTGCGGTCGGCGCCGGTCACGCGGACCTGCTGGCCGGTATAGTTCGGACCGTCATACAGGATGATTTCCTGGGCCTGGGCCGGTGCGGCGGCGGGCAGCCAGGCTGCGGCGAGCAGCGCGGCGCCCAGCGTGGCGGTACGGATGGACATGGGTTCTCTCCCTCTTGCCAATGCGGTGCGAGCTTCACCCTGCCAGAGCCAGCCTGAACCCGAGCGAAGCGACAGGTTCATGCGCGGTTCATGGCCCGGGCGCGGCCCGCAGCCGCATCCCCCTTTCGGGCACCGCCGGGCGGTGCCGGTGTCGATGGCGAACCTAGTTGGGATCGCCGGAATTGTCGTCCGTCTCTTCGGACTGCGAGCGGTCGCGGCGCTGGTTGAACAGGCCGCGCAGCAATTGCTCGGCCGGATCGACCTCTTCCTCGTCGGTCTGGCCCTCTTCGCCGGCCGTGTCCTCGCTGTCCTGATTGCCCAGGCCCAGCGCATTGCGCAGCGCGTCGCGGGCGGCATCCTCGGGCGACTGGTTGCGGTCGCCGCCGATGGCATTGCTCAGCGCCCCCTGCAGCAGGGCGCGCGTGACGGCCTCGGTATCGACGCCATAGCCGACATTGTTGAAATCGCCGCGGAAGCGGATCGGCACGACAATGCCCTGCAGGTCGGTCGCACCGCCCTGGCCCTCGATCGAGGCAACGGCCCGCGGACGCAGGCGATAGTCCAGCGTCTGGCCGGGCAGATCGACCCAGCCCTGGCCTTCCACGCGCAGGAGCGGGGAGAGCATCAGGAGGTCGTTGTTCGTCAGCCGGCCATTGGCGATGGCGAATGTGCCGCCCAGGCTGGAGAAGTCGGTCTCCTGGCGCTCGCCGACACTGGCCTGTTCGCTGTCGTCCTCGCTGGTCTCGGCCGCCTGTGCACCGCCGGCGCGGTCGAGGAAGCCGGACACATTGCGGATCGTCTCGGCGATATTGATGCCGACAATGGCGCCGTCGGCGAAGTTGAACTCGCCATTACCGCCCAGATTGCGCATCATTGCCGCCTGGCTGTTGCCGGAGGTGGCCAGCGACAGCGTCATGGCGCCGGTCCCGGCCAGCCGGTCGAACCCGGCCGCCGCGTCCAGGAAGGGCAGGGCGTCCAGCCCGGCCAGGCTGGCATCCAGCGAGAAGGAGGGCGTCGCCGTGCGGGCATTGGCCACGATGGTGACATTGCCCTGGCCTTCATACAGCGAGATCCGCTCCAGCACGGCCTGCAGGCGGCGGTTCTCGACCACGGCCCGCAGGGCTGCATCGGTCACCTCGATATCGCGCACCTGCAGCCGGCCGACATTCAGCGACAGATCGGCATCGGCAATACCCAGGCCGGCAAAATCGATCGCCTCCTCGCTCCAGGGCGGGATGCCGCCGCCGGCCGCCGGGGCGGCATCCTCGGCGGGGGCGGGCAGATAGGGGTTCACATTCAGCTCGTCCAGATCCAGACGGCCGGTCAGGCGCGGCCGGCTGCCCGACAGGTCGGCGGCCAGATTGCCCGAGCCGCGGATCTCGTCGAAACGGATCGAGCGGGCCGTCAGGCCCAGACGCGAGGTCGTGCCCTCGATCCGGCCCTGCGCGGCAAAGCGCTGCAGGTTCTCGCCCGGCGGCAGCGGGCTGCCGGCAAAGGCGGCGAGCGCGCGGATGGAGGGGATGTCGGCCGAGAAGTCGCCGGCAAACTCGATATCCTGGGAGGCCGGGATTTCCCCGTCGAAGCTGACATCGACCAGGTTTCCGCCCAGCGACAGGGTGAGCGGCGTGGCGCGGCCCTCGAAGAAGTCGCGGATCGAGCCCAGCTCGGCATCGAAGGTCATCGCCTCGCCATCGGCCGAGAGCGAGCCGTCGATCGCGGTCGGCGCGTCCAGCGAGGGCAGGGCGATGGCCAGGTCCAGACCGGTGATCTCGCGGCTCTGGCTGCCATCGCTGTAGAAGATCGAGGCGTTCTCGATGCGCACATCGCCGAAACTGGAATCGATCGGCAGGGCGCCGGGCTGGCGCACGAAACCGTCGCCCGCCGGTGCGGCCGGGGCGGGGGCGGCGTCGGGATCGGCGAAGGTCCAGTTATTGCCGCCGGCGCGCTGTTCCAGCCGGATCACCGGGTCGACCAGCACGAACTCGGTGATCTCCACCCGGCGCGACAGCAGCGGGATCAGTTCCAGGCCGACCCGCATCTCGCCCATCTGCGCGAAGGGCTCGTTCGAGAAGCCCTCGGCATTGGCGATGGTGACGTCGCGCGCCACCACCTGCACCCGCGGCAGGATGGTCAGGCTGACATCGCCGGCCAGCGCGACCGGCCGGTTCAGCGCGTCGCCGGCGGCGGCCTCCACGCGGTCGCGATAGGCCGAGGCCGGGATCACGGCGGGCAGAATGAAGGCGGCGCCCACGACCAGGGCGACGAGGACGAGAAGGATGAGGCCGAGGCGTTTCATGGGGGACAGGCTCCAAAAGGATTCGGACGCACACTAGCACCTGCGATTGTCGCTTTCTTGGCAAGACGGGCAGGCGGCTGTGCGTTATTGTAAAGGAGAATGTGTCGGAAAACCAAAGGGGAAGGGTATGCCGGACACCTGCTGCAACCGCACCGCATCCGCCAGCGGCCTTGTGCGCCGCCGCGAACTCATCATCGGCCTGGCCGCCGGCACCGTGCTGCCGCTGGCCGCGGGCTGTGCCGACAATGCCGCGCTGGGCCGCTCCCAGCTGATGCTGGTTTCCGACGGCCAGCTGGCGCAGATGTCGAACCAGGCCTGGCAGGATACGCTGCGCGAGGAGCGCGTGCTGCGCGATCCCAGCTATCAGCGCCGGCTGGAACGGGTCGGCGCGCGCATCGTCCCGGCCTCCGGCCTCACCCGGTATGACTGGGAATACGTCGTCTTCGACAGCGACGAACGCAATGCCTGGGTCCTGCCCAATGGCAAGGTCGCCTTCTACAAGGGCCTGATGGACCTGATGGAGGGCGACGGGCATATCGCCACCGTGCTGGGTCACGAAATCGCCCATATCGCCGGCCGCCACTCGGCCGAGCGCGCCAGCCAGCAGCTCGCCTCCCAGGTCGGCATCTCCCTGGTCACCGGCGCGCTGGGCAACAGCCAGTACAGCCAGTACAGCCAGCAGATCGGCGCCGCGCTGGGCATGGGCGCCACCTATGGCATCATCCTGCCCTATTCGCGCGAGCACGAATACGAGGCCGACCGGATCGGCGTCGATTACATGGTGCGCGCCGGATACAATCCCCAGGACGCGCTCGACTTCTGGATGGGCATGGCCGCCATGAACCAGCGCCAGACCGCCGAATTCGGCTCCACCCACCCCTCCGACGCCAACCGCATCGCCGCCATGCGCCAGCACATGCGGGCGCGGGGGTATATCTCTTAGGGGGCGGTTCTGGGGCAGCGCAGTGCTGTGAGGTCCTTCCCCATCAAGGGGAAGGACCGGCAAACGCTCTGGATCAGCCGTTTCCCGCCCGCCGCAGCCCGCCCGCACAGCGGCCTGCAAATCGCCTGACGAAGCAGTTGCCAGCGCGCGGGAGGGACGCTAGTTTCCCGCGCCTCACGCCCCCTTTGCGGACCGTGACACCCGAGTGCCGCCTTAGCTCAGTTGGTTAGAGCGCTAGATTGTGGATCTAGAGGTCCCCTGTTCAAACCAGGGAGGCGGTACCATTTCTCTCTGTGAAAGTTAGGCAATTGAGCTTGCCGGCGAAATCATCGGCGCGAAGCGAAACGTAGAACGCGCTCTGCATAATCAATCAGCTCTGCGTCGTTTATTGCGGCCACTTGCCATGCAGGATTTGTATCGTGGTGGAATTGATTTGAAAATCGCCGCAAAGCGTCGAGTTCATCAATATCCGGGGCAGCGAGAATTTCGCTATCTCTTCCAACTCGCTGACGACAAATAGAGAGGAACGGTCCAAGAAGGGTGCCAGGAGGAAAGTGCTCTGGATAGGCAACACGCATGAACGCTTCCAAGGTCGGTCGTAGCGCTTGCGCGACTTGTCGCTCTTGGGCGGGATTCGCTGCCTGGAGATAGCTCCTGACTAGCTCGTGACGCTTGTCGTGTTCAGAAACGCTGTCGTCACGGACTTGCCAAACCGCGAGTTCTGAGCCCACTGCCGCTCGATTGACTCTCAATGCGGTTACGGCGTTTTTGTCGGCCTGTTCCCAAAGGCTGCATAGAAACGGCTTGGAGTGTGACAACACAATCATTTGTTGGACACGGCCCGATAGTCGAATGATCTCCTCTCTGGTTCGCAGGGTTCTATGCTCGTCGAGGCTAGTCATTGGGTCATCGACAACGACTATTTTTTCACCTAGCTCCGGATCGTGTTCTAGCGACGCAAAAAAGAAAGCCAAAGCCAAGGTGTTCCTGTCTCCAGCGCTCAAAGTGTTGCGGAAAGAGGGGCCTTCGCCGGCTGTGATGTTGACGGTCTGCTGGTTGATGACGACGCAGTAAGTGGCGGAGGAGCCTGCCCGTGTATTCACGGATTGGACCTCGCCCAGGCGGAAAGATGCAGCAAATCGGCGCAGGTAGTCGTTTATAGTTGTTTCATAAGTCGCGAAGGTTTGTTCTCTGTACTCATCAAGATCAGTACGAGCAGCGTTACGTAGCTCCTCAGTTTGCGCCTTTGCCGCTTTTTCGTTCAAATATCTCTCGCAATGCGCATTCACTGCCGGTTCAAATCTCGCTTTGTGAGCCGCAAGCCTGGCTAGGTCTCCAGCAAGGGCATCAATATCATCAGCGGCTGCTTGCTCCCTTACTATCTCCAGTCGGTCATTGCAGGCCTGTAAGCGTTCAGAAAGAGTGTTGGTCTCCGCGATGCATTCACGAAACGCACTCACGGCGGTAAGGGCTTCGTCTCTGAGTGCCATGGGTTCGAGGGGGGAGGCAGCCTTTGCTCGTAGCTGCTCAAGAACCGCGTTTCGAGCGGCGTTCCACATTCGGGCGATACTAGCTGTGTCGAGCATGATTTCCGGTAGGTCTGCAAAACCTTTCCAAAACTCATGGGTTTGCACCGCTGTGCGAATGCTCCGCTCGAAAGCTGACTGGGCGTCTCCAGAGTGCGCGTCCCGTATCTCGATACCAAGCTCGCGGATGCGACCTTTTAGGCCTTGATACCCCTCACTGAAGTAGGCCCGGTAGTGCGTGATCAATGCCGAGCCATCGAGGGCTTGGGCACAGAAAGGGCATGTTTCTTCCTTGTCGCCGTCAGCAGGAGGGATGCGGTCCATGCCTTCTGACACCCAAGATTCGGCACCTTTGCCGATTTGACTGATGTGGGTTCGGACGCGCTCCGCGGCGTTCGCCTCCAGATCTGCTAAAGTGCTACCCAAAATGGCGTTGATTGCTTGAGTATCAAAATCTGGAAGCCGGAGTTCTTCAAAACCTGGGCGACGGCGTACCGCATCTGATGATCTTGCTGCTGCAAGTCGCCTCTCTGCATCTTGAAGTTTTTCTTCCACCTCAGGGTCTTGTTCGAGGTTGCAAAAGGGATCAACTCGGTACGGTCCTCTCGCATTCGCCGGTATTTCGTCAGCCAAGTTGCGGAGGGTGGCATTGTGTACTTCAACACGTAAAACTTGGGCTTTCAGAGCGTTGCTTAGGCTCAAAACCCAATCAGTCTATTGATAGGGTGCTGCAAATCATGATTCCAATGGCTTGAGGCTTTTGGAGGATGTTGGATGGCGCGCCTGTTTT
>MDTG01254467.1_pt1 | contig 95636 bp, 85 predicted proteins | sample 811421 | NCBI WGS metagenome assembly MDTG01 (sample SAMN05326645, study PRJNA326480) | marine metagenome | isolation source: seawater | place: Pacific Ocean: South East | collected 2011 | reverse complement strand
TGATGGTAGTTCACAGTGCTTCATCTCTTGGTCGGGAGAAGCGCAGACTCTATCAGCTGGCTCCTCAATTACCAATTGCACTTATTATGCGAAACCGCGGGATAATAATCCTCAAAGCGGTCGGTATATTTTTTATCCGTTGAACTGCCGGCACCATAAGTGTCCCGGATCAGTGAATTTTTCGCCAGACAGATATCATCAAACCCGAACCAGTTTACCGCCGCGCCATAATAGGCGCCGGAAGTTGTTATAGACCCGGTAGCCAGCAATGTTGACGTTGTGGTCGTTGATCCCATGGCCAGGTCGCCTTTAAACCAGAACACACCGGGAGCCAGAGCAGCGCCATTAAAAGTCCAGGTATCGCTGTCTTTATCATACGTCAGGCAGTCAGTCTGATCAGAAAACCCAAGGCAAATGGCCGGCCCGGGAGAAATTTCAAGACAGCGTCCGTCGCTGCTGTAGGAAAGCAGGTCTGCCTCACACAGATAGCCATAATGCTTGCTGTAATTCTTTTCAAAATATTTATTCAGATAATAGACCTTTCCGTTCGGAACGCCGGCAACATTGTACAGGCGCGCCACTGGTGCTTTGAGATTTTCATCATATTCCAGCACGTAATTGGCTTCCGATTTAAGTGCCCAGGTATCAATGATGACTTTATCCAGCTCAACTTCCGTCACCGGATTCATCGGGACGAAAGAGACCTGTTGACCACCGACAATGGAAGGAGGGCAGCTTTCGGAGACAGTACCGGCCACCTGAATATCAGTAAAGTCATCCCAGTATGACCCAACGCACCCGGTAAGATTTCCTTTAATCTTAGCCGTACCAACATGCCCGCCAGTGGCAAACAGCGTATTTCCACCAGAGGCCGCTGTATTAATATCATCAAAAGCTTCGGCATAAATATTACCGTCTGCCTTCAGATCACCGTAGGAGGTCCAGGCATTGGCATAGATATCCCCAAGTGTATTAACGAAATTAAAACTACCTGACGAGTCGATGGTAACATCACCGTTTATCCACATGGTATCGACACTGGCAGATCCCTGCGCCTCGAAATCGCCCATCGCCCAGATAGTATTAACCGCAACAGTGTCTTTAATTGACACACTGCCATTAGCATAAATGGTTTCTGCAGCGGCACCACTGCCAAGTTTGACGTCACCGGTCGCTTTAATCGTGCGGATTGAATTAATACTGATCTGATCAATCCGGATATCACCGTCCACACTGAGATCCTGCATATTGCCGTCAACACCGGTAATTTTTATGCCACCGGTCATATCCAGATTCCCTGATAACATGACAGAATCAGTCAGGTCGATACTGTCTGATATTTCACCTGGCGTCAGCCGGAATACGACATCCATCAATGCGGATGAATCAGCGGAAATATCCGTAGCAGTCACTTCAGCTTCTATAAGATAAGTCCCGGGAACCGATGCATCAGCATCCACTGAACGGACAACCGCCGACATCGAACGGGTCGTATCATTACCGACTGTCATCGTAAGATTACGGTTAACCAGTGCCGGCAGATCATCCTCTTCAACATTCTTCAGATAAAGTCGCAACGCATCCGCCGCAGCCCAGGCACTGTTATTAGCATGAGTCGCCGCATGGACTGCAACCTGCTTTGTCTGGGTATTACGGTTACTGTTAATCATACTGAAGGCTGTAGCACCAACAGCCAGGCTGAGAAGCAGGACCACCAATATGGTCGCAATACCTTTCTGGCGAGAATAGCGGGCGATTTTCATAATCCTGTCCCTTTAAGTATTCAGATTGCTTCCGGATGAAAGTTATACAGGCAAATATTCAGGTCACTGACAGGCACAGACGGATTAAAGAGGTAAGCCGCATCCGGCGATTTAACCGTTAAAATATAATGTTCTGAATTTTCTTCAGCCAATGAACGTCCGAAAGAGGTGCATTCGCCTTCTGTCACGCTGAACGAAAATAAGCTGCTGTTATCATCAATATATTTGGTTATTTCATCGTCAGTCATTTTCCAGCGTGCGAGGAGACTATCAACATTCCAGCTGAGTGCTGTGAGGTCTGCTGTTTCATTACAGCCGCCTGACCGGATCATGCGGATTTCCCGGAAATCATTCCCCTCACTGTCCTGGGTCGTTATTTCTTCGAAACCTTCACACGTATAAGCAGTACCTGCGATATCCGAGTAACGCCAGAGTAATTGCAGCTGTGTACCATTGTGACGGACTTTAATATCCTCTTCGGAGGCATCTGCGATACCAAACCCCGCCGACTGCACGCTTTTTTCAAGTACCATTTCCGCCAGCGAAATACGTCCGTCAAAGCCTGAATATGTTTTATTATCAGTGCTGACCTGAATCAGGTTTTTATAAACCACCATACAGGTCAGAGTAATCAGCATAGAAATCATCAGACCAACCATCAGGCTGATAAGCGACATACCTTGCTGCGGACTGAAATAAACAGGTTTCATCACATTGTCGCCCAGGTGGAGCCGACACGAACGGTGCCGCCCAGTTTATCTGATTCAACACTCAGAGAAATCGGGGCAGGTACATCAGCAACATTAATACCATTAATATTGACAACGGTTTCAACGCCGCAGCCAAGTACAGTCACCGCCAGGGTTTCGCCGTCCGGTAGTGTCACCTGCGGTGAGGCACTACAGATATCAGAGCCGCCCGATTGGTTGCTGACGAGAACAGCACGTAACTGATCAATCACAATTTCCTGCAAACGCATGTCCCGCTGTGCAACCAGAGAGCGGGACGACATATACATAGCGCCAATAATCAGCATGGAGGCGAGCAACATGCTGACCATGTCTTCAATCATAAAATTACCTTGCTGTCTGATGCGCGGGACATTAATCAATAACAATGGTTTCTTTTTCATCGTCAGCTGTTCCGGTTGCAATCGTAAAGGTAAATTCCGTGCCACACCCACTGCAATCGACCGTTGTTAATAATCCACGATTATTAAAACAGGAGCACTGATACGGACTGCCATCCTGTGTAATATCAACATCTGCATTAACGTTTTTTTGCCAGACCAGTTTCCCCGCACCAGACGCACAATCTGCTGCGCTCACCGCTGTGCCCTGTAAAACCTTCAGTTCACCACTTTCCAGACAGATTTTAGCCACCGGGCTGTCAGCGGAGGCAGCCATAGCATTTCTGATCGCCGCACCGCGTGCATGTCCAAAGGCTTCCGTCAAAGCCCCCTGAGCATCCAGACGATTGGCACTGGCAACCCAGCCTCCGGTGAGGGGAACAGTAACCGCGATAACAAGCGCCATAATCGCCAACGTGACCATAGCCTCAACCAGTGTAAAACCGCGGGAATTCACAGCCAGTCTCCGGACGCATAACTGCAGCCCGTCACGGAGCGCGTGCCGTCATTGGTCAGCGTGATAATGCAGCCGGCCAGATCGCCACGCTGACCTTTAGCTTTCAGGGCATAGGTAGTGGCACTGGCACCGTCGGTGTAAAAAACAAAGTCGCTGCTGTCAGAAGCCGGGGACCAGCCACTGAAAGCGGTGGTCAGACCTGCGGTATCTGTATAATCAGAAGTCGGATAGGTCAGGGTTCTCTGATAATAATTTTCGTAATTCAGACTGAGCGCGACGATATCGGATTGCGCAGTTTTAATAACCGAGCGGTCGATGTAACGCTTATAAGAGGGCACAGCTATTGCCGCAAGAATGGCAACGATAGCGACCACTACCAGAACTTCAATCAGGGTAAAGCCCTTGCTTCTGCTGTGTTTCATTGTACTGCTGCCTGCTCTCATGCCTTTGCCCCCGGCACTCTGTTGCCAAAAAGTATAAAATAAAGAAACCACGCCAAAACTATTGCCTGAATTGCAACAATTGTGTCCTGTCCAACCAATCTTATTCCACTCTTTAATGGCACTAAAGAACCAAATTGGTCAGACAACCAGTACTATCATGCTAATTGAGACCTATGTCGCAAAAGGAAGATTACAATCTGTTACATCAACCAGAAATTAAGAAAGACCCGGAGCCGGGAAACCCCACGAGCTCCTGCAGCAGCAGTCTGCAGCCGCCACAGGACTGCTTCTGCAACAGGCCAGCCAATCGGGCAATTGACATGAAGTTATTGTTTTACTGATATTTTATGTCAGTAGAACAACCCAGATGGCTCATTAAGACCCCATCATGTAGCTATTGGACGCCATTCATACGATCTGGCCCTTGCTGGATTAACGAATTTAAAACAATAATAATTCCATAATAACTGTATTGACTTAGGGGTGATTTCCGGAACAAGATTCAGGACTGCCTTAATTCCTCTCAGCCAGGTTACAGCAATAACGTCTGTATCCGGCCCGATAATACAGCCCCACGTTTATGTGCCTGATTGTTTTTAACTGGTCCCCCGGCGAGCACGACTGGCTGACGGTGAGCGCCAACCGCGACGAGTTTTTACACCGCCCTACGCAGCCGCTGAGCCGCTGGCCTGGTGACGCCCGGATCGTGGCAGGCAAAGACCTGCAACAGGGTGGTACCTGGCTGGGTGCCAACCGCCATGGTCAGTTCGCCTTCCTCACCAATGTGAGAGCCCCGGGTGCAGGGCCGGCAACACCTGAGTCGCGCGGGCTGCTGGTCCGGGAGTATCTGGAGCGTCCGCAGCCGGCAGCGGACTTTGCCGCACAACTGCTCAGTCGCTGTCAGGCCTTTGCTCCGTTCAATCTGATCGTGGGCAGCCCGCAACAGATGCTGTGGATAACCAATTATCCGCAGCCGCAACAAAGCATCATTGCGCCCGGCATCCATACGCTGAGCAACGCCGCCCTGGACACTCCATGGCCCAAGTCTCAGCTGGCACAGCAGCAGCTGCAGCAATGGCTGCAACATCAGGAGCAGAACCCCGGACAACTGGCTGATCTGATTAACAGCCGCGCAACCTGCGCTGATCAGGAGTTACCTGATACCGGCATTCCCCTTGATTGGGAGCGGATGCTGTCCGCCCAGCTGATCGTCTCTCCCGACTATGGCACCCGCTCATCGACCGCCATTCTGGGGCGCGGGCATCACCTCACGCTGTGTGAGCTCAGCCGTGATGCCGGCGGCGGCATCAGCGCCTGTCATCAGGAAACCCTGACCTTTACCTGACCTCCCGTCAGCCGGCGCTGATATGCAAAAATGTCAGCTTTTTTATTTTCTGCCCGTTTATTGTCATCTGCCTGAAAGTTACAAAAAAACAGCCTAATTGATTGTTTTTAAAGGGATCAATTTTCTGTCGCTTACAGATTTTTCATAGTCTTACAAAATTCATAATTCCGCAGCCTGAAAGACACCACATTTCCTTATCCGGCGGTCCATACTTCTTTGCATGAACAGCACGAATACTGCTCAGAAGCCGCAACGTGTCATTGCACTCACCGGATTGATTGGTCTGGTGTGTCTTGCATTGCTGTTTGCCGCTCTGGCCGCCAGCATCAATACCAAGCCTTATATGCCGCCCAAAGTGGCGCAGAAGTATATGGAGGAATGGTTAATTGAATCCGCGCGTCGCGTGGCGGGTGAAGTGCGCCTGAAACACGCCCAGGCTATTGAGCCTTTTTATCTGCGCCGCGATTACCAGCCTGTGTGGATGGACAGCTACGAGCTGACCGATGCCGCCAAAGAACTGCTTCAGGTATTGCGTGAAACAGCTGCCGATGAGTGGCGCCAGTATGGTTACGAATTACCGACCCTGGAACGTGAAACCAGCCGGCTGTCCAACCTGCCGAAACAGGCAACCGCCGTCGAAGTCCTTCTGACCGACGCGTTCATCACCTATGCCGACCAGGCATTGAACGCCGAACTGCTGCCCGATACCGGAGAAGGTGATCACGCCATCCGTAAAGTATCCGCCATGGCCAATCCCGGTACCCGCATCAGCGAAGAACAGATCGTCAACCTGCTGGCAGAATCCATCCGCCGCAATGAACTCGATTCACTGGTTGAAAAACTCACGCCTTCTCACCCCGGGTATCTGGAACTGCGCAAGCAGCTGAACCGCTATCTGGCTATCTCCAATTCCGGTCGCTGGTATCCACTGCCGGATGATCTGGCCCTGAAGGCCGGTGAGCGCCACCGTATGGTGCCTCATCTGCGCTGGATGCTGAGCCAGTATGGCGACCTGCGTAAAGGTGCTTTGTCCTGGCTGTTTAAGGAATCGGAAGAACGTACGCTGGCGCCGGCGGATCACGAAACCGTGGACCTCAGCCGGCCGGAATTTCTGTTTGACGACACCCTGGCCGAAGCGCTGAAGAGTTTTCAACAGCGTCACAAACTCAAAGACAGCGGAGAGCTGGATAAAGCCACGCTGGGCTGGCTCAATATTCCGCCTTATCAGATGGCACAGAAAATCGCTCTGAATATGAAACGCTGGCGCCACCTGCCAAGAGAACTTGGTGACCGCCACGTGATGGTGAATATGGCCGATTATCGTCTGCAGCTGATGAACGGCGGGTCGGTAGAGCTGGATATGAAAGTCATCATCGGCAACCTGCAGCGCCGCACACCGGTCATGGCCCACAAGATCAGCACTCTGGAGCTGGCGCCTACCTGGTCTGTTCCCCGCCGTATCGCGGTCAACAGCCTGCTGCCGAAAATCCGCCGCAATCCCGATTACCTGCAACGTAAAGGCTATCAGCTGATTACTCAGGTCAACGGCGTCAATCAGTTTGTTAACCCTCATGATGTCGACTGGTCAAAAGTAACAGCGCGCCACTTCCCTTACCGGCTGGTACAGAAAGCCGGCAGCGATAATGCGCTGGGGACCATCAAATTCCTGTTCCCCAACAACAAGGATATTTACCTGCACGATACTTCTCAGCCACAACTGTTCAATCTGGAAAAACGGGCCCTCAGCTCCGGCTGTGTGCGGGTGGAAAAACCCCGTCTGCTGGCCGAGAAACTGCTGCGAGGCTATCAGGGCTGGACGCGCAACAATATTGATTCCGCCATTGATCAGAACCGGACTACCCGGGTCAAACTGCAGGATGATGTTCCTGTGTATCTGATGTACTGGACCACCTGGGTGGATGAAGACGGCGTGCTGCAGGTACGTGATGATGTGTACAACCGTGATCTGATCGCCGGCCGGCCAGCTGTTAACCCCGTCACCCTCTGACTTTCCTTCCTTTCATGCATTACTCCACTCTCAATGTGAGCGTGTTACATAATTATGTATGACTAATGTAGCGTTACGTAGTCTGCGGAACGGTTCCCCATTTTTACCCGATTGCCTTTGGCATAATCCTGCCGTTAACAATGAATTCGTACGAAAAAACTCCGGGTTAAACAGGCATGAATAACCGTCGTCAATTTCTCAAACAGGCTGCTGCGCTGAGCGCTGCCGGTCTGACCTCCTCCCTCGTCAGCCAAACGGCTGCCGCAGAGCAGGGCGAGCGTTCGCTGCAGGTGTACAACATCCATACCGGCGAGTCCGCCAACTGTACTTTCTGGGCCAACGGCCAATACATAGACGAAGAAATTCAGATGCTGGATTTTCTGGTGCGTGATCACAGAGCCAATCAGACACTGGCCATGCAGCGCGAACTGTACGAAAACATGTATTACCTGCAGGAACTGTTCGGCCACCATGAGCCGCTGTACATTATTTCCGGCTACCGCGCCCCGAAGACCAATTCCGATCTGCGCCATGTCAGCAACGGTGTTGCCGAACACAGCCTGCATATGCAGGGGCGGGCCATTGATATACGTATTCCCGGTGTCTCCCACCGCCACCTGCACAAAGCGGCACTGGCCATGCGTACCGGCGGAGTGGGGTACTACCCCAAGAGTGGTTTTATTCATATCGATACCGGCCGGGTCCGGCACTGGACAGCCTGAGCACCTGACCAGGCAGGCGATCCACATACAAAAAGAGAGGCCCGCAGGCCTCTCTTTTTTATTCAGCAACCGGTGTGAATCAGGTCCGGACCGGACCAATAATCCTCGCAAAACCAGCCTGCTCCAGCGACAACTGCAGTGTCGAGGCAATCACCTGGGCACTTTCCAGTTTCATGACTTCCTGCAGCAGTTCTTCCGCCCAGGCATGGCTGACACCGCGCAGTACCGATTTCACTTTTGGCAGGTTAGTGGCGTTCATCGACAGCATGTCATACCCCATGGCCATCAGCAGCACAGCGCCCAGCGGGTTACCGGCCAGCTCACCACAGACACTGGCCGGACAGCCAATCTCGCGGGCAGTATCCGCGATCATCTTCAGCGCACTGAGCACCGCCGGATGAAACGCCTGATACAGATCAGCGACCCTTGGGTTATTGCGGTCAACCGCCAGTAAATACTGGGTCAGGTCATTCGAGCCCACTGACAGAAAGTCCACGCGACTGCCCAGCTCCCGGATCTGATACACCGCTGCCGGGACTTCAATCATCACCCCGACTTGCGGCATATCCACTTCGTATCCTTCTTCCAGCACTTCGGCATGGGCGCGGTAAACCAGATGCAGAGCGTCATCCACTTCGCCAACACTGGTAATCATCGGCAGCATAATGCGCAGATTATTGAGCCCGTCACTGGCTTTGATCATGGCCCGCACCTGCAGCAGGAAAATTTCCGGATGATCCAGGGTCACCCGGATACCGCGCCAACCGAGAAACGGGTTGGCTTCGTTAATCGGGAAATAGGTCAGTGCTTTATCGCCGCCCACGTCCAGCGTACGCATGGTCACCGGGTTGGGCGCAAAGGTTTCCAGCTGCTGGCGGTATATCTGCTGTTGTTCCACTTCACTGGGGAAGCGGTCTTTCATCATAAACGGGACTTCGGTGCGGTACAGGCCGACCCCTTCGGCACCACGCTCGAGACTGCGCACCGCGTCGGTAATCAGCCCCGTGTTCACCCACAGCGGGATACGGTGACCGTCAGTGGTTTCCGCCGGCATATTGCGCAGGCCTTCCAGATCTTCCTGCAGCGCCTGCTCTTCGTCATAGATTGACTGATACTGCTCCCGCAGTTCGTCCGTCGGGCTGGAATAAATATGCCCGCGGTAGCCATCCACAATCAGTTCCAGACCATGCAACTGGGCATAAGGTACATCCACGACCCCCATCACGGTGGGGATGCCCATGGCCCGGGCCAGAATCGCTACATGGGAGTTGGACGAGCCCTTCACTGAGACCAGACCGCGCAGTTTGTCCGCCGGGACTTCCCCCAGCATGGCCGGTGTCAGCTCTTCACTGACCAGAATCGTATCCTGCGGAAACTCGTATTCCGGTGCGGCATCATGGCCCTGCAGATGAGCCAGAATACGGGTGCCCAGATCAATAATGTCGGTTGCCCGCTCACGCAGGTACACGTCTTCCATCATCTGGAAATGACCGACGTACTGCATCACCACCTGACGCAGCGCCCCCTGTGCCCAGTTACCATCGACAATGCGCGCCCGCACTTCGGCACCCAGTGCCTGATCATCCAGCATGTTCAGATAAACATCGAACAGCGCCATTTCTTCGGGATTCAGCTCACTGCTGAGTTTTTTGCCCAGAATACGGATTTCGCGGCGTGCGGCTTCCAGGGCTTCCTCAAAGCGTTCGATTTCTTCTTCAATGGAATCCGCCGGTTTATCCACCACGCCACTGAGATCGGCGGCGGGCGAGATCACAAAGGCCTGTCCCAGTCCGACGCCGGGAGAGCCCGGCGCCCCGGCAAAACGGGTACGCTTTTTCTTCTTTTCAGCACTGGGGGGAATTTCAAGAATATTGCCGGTGGCTTCGGCATGGGCAATGACACCGGCGAGCTGCGCCGACATGGTCACCAGAAAAGCTTCTTCACTCTGATCAAACTGGCGGCTGTCGCGCTGCTGCACCACCATCACACCCATCAGGCGCTTGTGATGAATAATGGGCACGCCCAGAAAGGATAAAAACGGATCTTCGCCGGTCTCGGACAGAAAATAAAATTTCGGATGCTCAGGCGCGTTATCGACGTTAATGGGTTCTTCACGGGAACCGACCAGGCCCACCAGCCCCTGCGACGGGCTGAGACTGACCCGTCCTACCGCTTCCTGTTTGAGCCCTTCGGTTGCCATCAGGACATAGCGCTGACTCTCCGGATCATACAGATACACAGAACACACTTCGGTGCGCATGGCTTCGCGGATGCGCGCTACCACCACTTTCAGTGCGTCACTGATATCAGTCGCTGAACTGACTTCCTGTACTATCCGTCTGAGAATATCGAGCATGATTCTCTGCCTGTGGAAACGGCAATCCCCTTGTCTGTTGTCTGTGTGGTGGCAACCGCCTGTGCAGTACTCCGTCTGTTATCCGTCTGCTACTGGCCGTGACGGCGCTGCAGCTTGGCAATCCGCGGCGCCAGTTCCGTCATGGCCCGGCGATAGACATCGCGTTTAAACGACACCACCCCCCCCAGCGGAAACCAGTAGCTGACCCAGCTCCAGCCATCAAATTCCGGCTTGTCACTGGTGTCCAGATTAATATCGGATTCTTTGCCCATCAGTTTCAGTAAAAACCACTTCTGCTTCTGACCAACGCAGACAGGCTTACTGTCGTGGCGCACCATGCGCCGTGGCAGCCGGTAGCGCAGCCAGCCACGGGTGCAGCCGAGAATCTGCACATCGCTGGCTGACAAACCAATTTCTTCCATCAGCTCACGATAGAGGGCTTTTTCCGGCGACTCCCCCTGCTTAATCCCGCCCTGCGGGAACTGCCAGGCATCCTGACCTATACGGCGGGCCCAGAGCACCTGTCCTTTGTCATTGCAAAGGATGATCCCCACATTCGGGCGATAACCTTGTTCGTCGATCACGTGACCTGCCATCCAAATCTGTTACTGACTGCAAAACTTGCCCATTTCATGGCAAAGGTCAAGCGGCCTGAGCCCTCAGCCATTGGCAGCCTGCCTGGTCTTAAGACCCTGATCTTATTGTAGCCTGATTTCTGAAAACTCAGAATTATAAGGAAAGTATGCGCTGTTGCCCGTAGAATAGGAAGGATTCAACTTTCGATTTAAAGGGCTGACTGTGGCACTCGCTATCTTTGACCTCGATCACACCCTGCTGGACGCCGACAGCGATCACAGCTGGGGCCAGTACCTGGTAGACCGCGGACTGGTGGAGGCCGCGGTTCATCAGCGTCGCAATGATGAGTTTTATGAGCAATATAAAGCCGGCACGTTGGATATTGACCAATACCTGACCTTCGCTCTGCGGCCGCTCACTGAATATCCCCTGCAGGTCATGCTGGATGAGCGCGAAGCCTTTCTTAAAGAGCGCATAATGCCACTTATTTCGCAGAAAAGCCGCGACCTCATCGCGCATCATAAGCGCGCGGGTGACACTCTGCTCATTATCACCGCCACCAATGGATTTGTAACCTATCCGATCGCAGAATTACTGGGCATTGAGCACATTATTGCGCCGGATCCGGAGTTCAGAGACGGTCAATACACCGGCCGCATCATTGGTACCCCCAGCTTCCAGCACGGCAAAGTTATTCGCCTGAACGACTGGTTGAGCGAGCAGAACCTGAAACTGGAAGACAGCTGGTTTTACAGTGACTCGCACAATGATCTGCCGCTGCTGGAAATCGTCGATCATCCGGTGGCAGTGGATCCCGATGAGCGCCTGGCGGCGGTCGCCAACGACAAAGGCTGGCCAATCATTTCGCTGCGCGACTGATTTCATTGCCCGAAGCATTATACTGTGCAGAGATATTCACTGCGCAACCAGGAGAAACTGCCGGTGACATTGCGAAGACTGCTTGTTATCACCCCCTTACTGGCGCTCGCCGCCTGCGATAATCAACCGCAGGAAACCATCAGCACCCCGCTGCCGGAACAGACGCCGGTGGCGTACGAAATCCCTCCGCAGCAGGCCAGTGCTTTTGCCGCGGAAGTGGGGCTGACCGCCTATACCAGTATGTCGATGGCAACGCAGACTGCTCAGGAACTGGACTCCCGCCTGCAGTCGTTTCTGTATCACCCCAACCCCATGACCCATAAAGAAGTGCAGCAGGCCTGGCGCTCAGCCTATTCCGCCTTTCTCCGCAGTCTGGTCTTTTCACGTCTGCCAATGTCCGATCCGCCGGACTGGCACAAGCAGGGGATTGATTACCGCCAGACGCTGACCCTGCTCGACAGCTGGCCGATCGAAGGCGGCTATATTGATCACGTTCCCGGTTACCCGTTCAGTGGCATTGTGAACGATCTGACGCTGGAGCTGAATGAAGAAACTCTGCTCAATCAGCACGGGTTTTCCGATCCCAGTTACGCCAGTCTCGGGTTTCATGCCTATGAGTTCATGCTGTGGGGGGCTGACGGTAAGCGCTCACCCGAGGACTTTTTTCCACAGGAAAATACCGCACCGGTGGTGATTGCCACCGAAGGCGGAAGCACAGCGACCGGCGAGGCGAACAGCGCCATTACAACCTCCGGCGATGGCGACAATGCCAGCGTATCAACCCCGGATGTGCAGAACCACAACCGTCGCCGGCAGTATATTCAGCTGGTGAGTGAACAGCTGCAGAAACATCTGCACCGCCTGCAGCGGCGCTGGGAACCCAGTAATGGCTACTACGCCGGACTGGTTCAGCGCTCCGAACCGCTGCAGGTACTGGCGGCCACCATGAGCGCAACGCAGAAAATTCTGTCAGACGAACTGCTCAATCGCAGAGTGTCCGCTGACAGCAGTGAATTCAGCCACAGCAGCGAGGAAGATGTGCGCGCCCTGGTGCACGGACTGCGTGACATCTGGCTGCCATCAGCCGCTCAGCCGGATGAAGAAGCAGGCAGCGGAGACAGCGCTGCCGAAGCCGGCATTGCGCGGCTGCTGCCGGGCACAGAGAAAGACGCCCTGCTCGCCGCCTGGCAGGAAAAGTTTACCCAGATCGATACAGCCCTGGATCAGTGGCAGGCACAGCAGGGCGCTGAGCCGGCCCGCCAGCAGGTGCGCGAGCACCTGATCGGCCTGATGCAGGTGCTGCAGCGCAGTGCCGCAGCACTGAACATCCCGCTGCGCACAGAAGACTGACACCTCAGCGGGTAGGCAATACCCGCGCAAACACGGCTTTCAGATAGCGGGTTTCGGCGATCGCCGGTACGACCGGATGATCGGCTCCCTGACTGCCGACATGCTGAATCAGCACATCGCGGTCCAGTTCGCGGCCCAGAACCCGCAGCATATCCGGCAGGCGATTCTCCCCCAGATGCATGGAGCAGGAACCACTGACCAGCAACCCGTCTTTATTCAGCAGGCGCATGGCAATCTGGTTAATACGTTTATAGGCCTGCTCGCCGGCTTTGATGTCTTTGCGGCGTGGGATAAAGGCCGGCGGATCTACCACCACGACATCAAACCGTTCGCCGTTATCGCGCAGCTGCTTCAGCGCGGCGAAAGCATCGCCTTCCCAGCAGTGCAGTTTTTCTTCCACACCATTCAGCGCCGCGTTCTCTTCCACCCAGTCCAGTGCCTGAGCGGATGCATCCACACAATGCACCTCCGCCGCGCCGTGATTGGCGGCCTGCACACCCCAGCCGCCGACATAGCTGAACACGTCCAGCACCCGTTTGCCGGCGACCAGACGGTTGAGCACGGCGCGATTCTCGCGGTGGTCATAGAACCAGCCGGTTTTCTGACCGTGAATCACGGGTGCCATAAAGCGCGTACCGTTTTCAATTAACGGTGCACAGTCGTCTTCCAGCGCGCCCTGAACGATTTCGACATATTCTTCCAGGCCTTCCACCGCGCGCAGTTTGCCGTCATTTTTCAGCACGATACACGACGGCTTCGCCACCTTGTTGATAGCATCAATGATGTCCTGACGACGGGCTTCCATGGCGGCAGAGGAGATCTGCACCACCACCACATCCATAAACCGGTCAATCACCAGTCCCGGCAGACTGTCGCTGTCACCGTATACCCAGCGGTAGCACTGATCCGGGTACCAGAGTTCACGCGAGCTCAGGGCGATTTTCAGGCGGTGGACGATGAAGGAAGCATCCAGCGGCTGCTTACCATCGCGGCTGTATAAGCGTGCACAGATCAATTGCTCCGGACTGAGCACCGCGCGGCCCAGCGCTTTGCCCGCCGAGGTCTCAATCACAGCTTCACTGCCGGCAGGCAGGCCTTTCAGTGGCGTAGACTGAATATCCACCTCATTGCTGTATACCCAGAGGTGACCGCCTTTGAGACGACGCTCGGCTTTTTCTTTCAGTCGGATGGTGGGCAACATGGGGGCTCCGGCCAGATTCTGGCAATTGGTTACAAAAAGGTGGGCATTATACGCGCCGCAGAACAAACGTCAGCCTGTAACGCTGCTAGGCTTTGACTACATATCATCCTGCCTGCCGTGTTGTTGCTATGCCACAGGAACTGTCCAGCGAACAGATTGAGAATATTCTGCAGGGGATCAAAATCCCGCCACAGCCACAGATTCTGGTGGATTTGCAGATGGAACAGGCGATGCCGGATCCGGATATCGCCCGCATTGCCGCGCTGATCAGCCAGGATGTCGGGCTCTCCGGCACCATTCTGAAAGTCATTAATTCGCCGTTTTACGGGTTGCGTAACCGTATTACCTCGGTGCATCAGGCCGTGATGCTGATCGGACTGAACAGCGTGGTAAATATCATTAACGGTCTGTCGATCAAAAGCGAGATGTCAGACGACACCATCGTCAATATGAACCGCTTCTGGGATACCGCCAACGACATTGCTCAGGTGTCCACCGTGATCGCCAAACAGGTGGGCTACCCGCATCCGGATATGGCTTATCTGCTGGGGCTGTTCCACAACTGCGGTATTCCGCTGCTGATGACACGCTTTGAGGATTACCCTCAGGTGATGGAAGAATCGTACGCTCACCCTGAACTGCGGGTGGTGGACGTGGAAAATCAGCGCCTGAACACCAATCATGCGGTGATTGGTTATTACACGGCTAAATCCTGGAATCTGCCCAGGTTGCTGTGCAACGTAATCGCTGAGCATCACAGTGCGACACGCTATTTCACCAGCAGCCATCAGCAGGACAGTGAAGCCAAAACCCTGCTTGCCATACTTAAGCTGGCAGAGCATATCTGCGGCAACTACCGGATTCTGGGAAACCAGCCACAGGACCCGGAATGGCAGATGATTCAGGCAGAAGTACTGACCTATCTGGGACTGGGGGAATACGACCTGGAGCAGATGGAAGCGAACTTTGCCGAATCAGGCATCGGCGTTCAGAACTACCGCCTCTGAGCGCCGCCCGGCCACAGGGCCGGTTACAGCGCTTCCAGTTTGGCGAAACTGACCACCAGCCATTTGCTGCCGGCATCATCAAAATTCACCTGCACACGCAGGCCGTTCCCCTGACCTTCAAACTGCACCACGGTGCCTTCTCCGAACATCGCATGGTTCACACGCTGGCCCAGGGCATAAGGCAGGCTGTCGTCCAGCATCTGGCGCCCTGTCATCACCCCACCGGACACTTTCGGACGGGCACTGAGCGGCCGGCTGATGGTATTTTTCAGACGCACTTCGCTGATGTATTCGGCCGGAATTTCGCGGATAAAGCGTGAAGGCGTGCTGAAATTTTCCTGGCCGTACAGACGCCGGCTTTCGGCATGGGTGATAATCAGCCGGCTCATCGCCCGGGTAATGCCCACATACGCCAGACGGCGCTCCTCTTCCAGACCTTCGGCTTCATCCATCGACATTTTGTGCGGGAACAGGCCTTCTTCCAGCCCGGCCAGCACCACCAGGGGAAATTCCAGACCTTTGGCCGAATGCAGCGTCATCAGCTGAACCGCGTCTTCGTACTCATCTGCCTGGCCGTCGCCGGCATCCAGTGCCGCACGGTCGAGAAACTGGGCCAGTTCCGACAGCGGACTGTCATCTGTTTCTTCGGTCAGGTCCGGTTCCTCATCCGCATCAAACTGACGGGCTGCATTCACCAGCTCTTCCAGGTTATCGACCCGTGCCTGACCTTTTTCGCCTTTTTCTTTCTTGTGGTGTTCAATCAGCCCGGAGTTTTCAATCACGTGGGACACAATTTCCTGCAGCTCCAGCTCCTCCAGCCCGACACTCATTTCATCCACCAGGTCGAGAAAGGTCTGTACCGACGATGTCGCCCGTTTGGGCAAGGCATTGTTGGCGATGGCCAGCTCGCAGGCTTTCCACAGTGAACAGCCCTGATCACGGGCAAAGCTGCGCAGAATGTCGACGGTTTTTTCACCGATGGCACGGGCCGGCACGTTAATCACCCGCTCTACCGAACCGTCATCGTCGCGGTTGAGCATCAGGCGCAGGTAAGCCAGTGCATTCTTGATTTCCAGCCGTTCATAAAAGCGCTGGCCACCATAAATGCGATAAGGGATTCCGGCCCGTAACAGCGCTTCTTCCAGCGTACGCGACTGGGCATTGGAGCGGTACAGAATCGCCATCTCCTGACGCTCGTGGCCGGATCTCGCCCATTCATCGACCTGATCGGCGATGTAACGCGCTTCGTCCTGTTCGTTAAAAGCGCTGTACAGCAGGATCGGCTCGCCATCCTCGCCGTCCGTAAAAAGATGCTTACCCAGACGGCCACTGTTATTGCTGATGACCGCATTGGCGGCCGCCAGAATGGTTTTGGTGGAGCGGTAATTCTGCTCAAGCTTAATCAGCTCGGCACCGGGAAAGTCCTGCTGAAAATCGCGGATGTTACCGATATTGGCGCCACGCCAGCCGTAAATTGACTGGTCATCATCGCCCACCGCCATCACGGAGACTTTGTCGCCGGCCAGCAGCCGGATCCAGGCGTACTGAATGTTGTTGGTGTCCTGAAACTCGTCCACCAGAATATTGCGGAAACGCTGCTGGTAATGTTGCAGCAATTCCGGATGCTCCAGCCAGAGCTCATGGGCACGCAGCAGAATCTCACCGAAGTCGACCAGACCGTTCTGCTGACACACCTGCTCGTACAGGTAATAAACTTCACGCAGGGTTTTGGCGAACGGGTCCGCCGATGGCATCACGTGGGCGGCGCGGCGGCCCTCGTCTTTCTGTTCATTGATAAACCACTGCATCTGTTTCGGCGGATAACGGCTGTCGTCGACGTTGTTCTCTTTCATCACCCGTTTGATCAGGCGCAACTGATCGTCGCTGTCGAGAATCTGAAAATGCTGCGGCAAACCGGCTTCGCGCCAGTGCAGCTTCAGAAAACGATGTGCCAGACCGTGAAAGGTGCCCACCCACATGCCGTTAGCCGGCACGTTCAGCAACTCTTCAAGACGGCCTTTCATCTCTTTTGCCGCTTTATTGGTGAAGGTCACCGCCATCACGGCAAAGGGTGACACGCCCTCAACTTCCAGCAGCCAGGCGATACGGTGCACCAGCACCCGGGTTTTCCCCGAACCGGCGCCCGCCAGTACGAGCTGATGAGGTGAGCTGGCGGCCACCGCGTTGCGCTGGCCATCGTTTAACTGATCAACAAGCAATGAAATATCCATGGCCAGCGAGTTTACCAAAGCACCGGGCAAAAGACTGCTTTTTTGTACAGTATTCCGCCCGTCTCCGCGCTCCGTCGGCAGGGGAATAGGTTTTCCGGGCAAAAGCCTTTTATAATCGCTGTCTGAAGTCGACAGGAACATTGCTGTGAAGAACAGTCCGATACTGGCAGAGATCGAGTCCGCCATTCCCAATCTGCGTAAATCCGAAGTAAAGGTCGCAGAATACGTCATGAAATCCCCTCAGCAGGTGATGCATATGCGTATTGTTGACCTGGCCCAGGAGGCACAGGTCAGCGAGCCGACCATCGTGCGCTTCTGCCGCGGCATTGGCTGTAACGGTTTTCAGGAGTTTAAGGTACGCATCGCACAGGAAATGGCGATCGCCAACAACATCGGTCAGTTCGCCATCGCCGAAGACGACAGTATTGAAGATATCTGCGATAAAATCTCCGACACCACGATTCAGCGTCTGAATCAGGTCAAAAGCCAGCTGAAGGCCGGCCAGATCGCACAAGCGGCGGCGACCATCAGCCAGGCCCGGCGGGTAGAATTCTATGGTTTTGGCGCCTCAGGGGCGGTTGCCATCGATGCCCAGCATAAATTTTTCCGTCTGCAGGTCGCCACTGCGGCCTACAGTGACCCGCATATGCAGGCCATGTCGGCTGTGACACTCAATGAAGAAGATGTGGTGGTGGCTATATCCCAGAGTGGCCGCACCAAAGACCTGCTGCACTCCGTTCAGCTGGCCCAGCAGCATGGTGCTCTGGTAGTGTCACTGGCGCCGGCCAATACCCAGCTGAGCCTGGCGGCGGATCTGCCGATTCATATCAATATTGAAGAAGACACCGAGCAATTTACACCGATGACCTCACGCATCGCCCACCTGATGATCATCGATATGCTGGCGGTGGCGGTCACCCAGCGCCGCGGGCCGGAATTTGCCAATCACCTGAATGCCATTAAGCGCAGTATTAAGTCTCTGCGTCTGGACTCCAACTAAGAATGCCCGACTGAACAGCCGTAGCGCCGGACGAGCCTTTGCCATATAGACACCTTGCGCCATTTTACAAATCTGCCCTTTTCTGAATCTGTGCATTTTCTGGCGCCTGATTTCTGTCATTCTTCCAATGCCCTGCATCCCCCATGGTTTCTGCGTTTCATACGATGCCCCGCACCTCCTTCTGGCGGCTGGCTTATAAAACCCCTTGGTCAGCGCGCAGGAAAATGTCATTCTTTTGCAACGAATAACAAGAAAAATCACAGCAGGATTTACTGTGATCAACAAAAAGGAATCGATATGGAAGCTGCAGTGAAGTTCGAATCTCACGAAGAAGTCGTGTCCTTCGACCAACAGGGTAACGTGGTGGTCAACAAAGAATCCCAGATGTCTAAAAAACTCATGGCCCGGCGTGCCATTGAGGCGCACCTGGAACGTAAGCGTCTGGAAAAAGATCTGGACGATTATTATTTCGACGAGATGTAAATTAATAAAACCGCGTGCCTGATACGCGGTTTTTTATTTTCTCGTATACGCGGGCGATAGCAGGCTGCGGAATTTATGCAGCCAATAAAATCCGCGTATAAGTGCTGCTGCCTGGTGTCTGGCGAAATCCTGTCTGACTTATTAATAACAGGCAGGATCACTGTCGCACGCTTGTGTGTTTTCAGACAGGCTTCAACAGATTTAAACATCAGAAAACAGCAAACGGTTTTTTCTGCCTGGCCTGTCGACTCAGTTCGCTAAAAGATATCCATCCAATAGAAAATATTCACCCGGTTGCTATGCGAATCCGAATCAACTGTCGGTTGTCAGATCCGGATACCCCCGTAATTCATAAAAGTTTCTGAGTTATAAGTTGTTAATGACGATAAAAACAGTCCTTGTATGCCGTAAAAAGACCGGGCTTGTTTGCAGGTCATTTCGCCTTTTCTACCTGATCGACAACCGATAATTTAAAGGCGAGTGAATAATCACGCTGAGTGCGCTTTTTACCTGAATGGATAGCTGATCCCATAAATAAGTCTCCTGGGTGTCAACTTATTTCAGGACGGGTCACAGACATAAAAAAAGCCGGTCAGATGACCGGCTTTTTTGAGTACCGAGTTCAGCGCATCTTAAGACTTGCTGGTGAACTCAGGGTAGGCTTCCATACCGCACTCGGACAGATCCACACCTTCGTACTCGTCTTCTTCGCTGACACGCAGACCCATCACAGCTTTCAGGATGGCCCAGACGATGAAGGAGGCGACGAATACCCAGATGAAGATAGTCAGGGCGCCGACCAGCTGACCACCGAAGGTCGCATCCGGATCAGACAGCAGTACCGCGAAGATACCCCACAGACCAACAACACCGTGGACAGAAATCGCACCCACAGGATCATCGATTTTCAGTTTATCCAGCGTCAGGATAGAGAACACAACCAGACCACCACCGATGGCACCGATGACTGTTGCCAGGAACGGGCTTGGATCAGCAGGTTCTGCAGTGATCGCAACCAGACCCGCCAGCGCACCGTTCAGCGCCATGGTCAGATCCGCTTTGCGGAACAGGATGAAAGCAACGATCAGGGCAGTGAGCAGACCACCAGCCGCCGCAGCGTTAGTGTTCAGGAACACAGAAGCCACTTCGTTAGCTACGCCAACGTCAGACAGCTGCAGGGTAGAACCACCGTTGAAGCCGAACCAGCCCATCCACAGGATGAAGGTACCGAGCGTGGCCAGTGGCAGGTTAGCACCCGGGATAGCACGGACTTCACCGTTCGGGCCGTATTTGCCTTTACGGGCACCCAGCAGGATAACACCGGCCAGTGCTGCTGCAGCACCTGCCATGTGAACGATACCGGAACCGGCGTAATCGTAGTAATCCAGAGAGTACATACCGAATACAGAATCACCGTTCCAGGTCCAGGAACCTTCCATTGGGTAGATGAAACCAGTCATTACCACAGCGAACGCCAGGAAAGCCCACAGCTTCATACGTTCAGCAACCGCACCGGAAACAATAGACATCGCGGTTGCAACGAATACAACCTGGAAGAAGAAGTCAGAAGCGCCGGAGTAAGGCAGACTAGCATCCTCAACACCGTTACGGAAATCAGCCTGGGCAGACAGTACACCTGCTACCGCTTCGTCAGTCATGCTGGCAACACTGTCAGTGTCGCTCAGGAACAAACCGCCGCCGTACATCAGTTCGTATCCACATACCAGGTACATCAGACACGCGATGGCGTACAGAGCAACGTTTTTAGTCAGAATTTCAGTGGTATTTTTAGAGCGGACCAGACCCGCTTCGAGCATGGCGAAACCAGCCGCCATCCACATTACCAGCGCGCCACACACCAGAAAATAAAAGGTGTCCATGGCGTACTGCAGTGCATACACTTGATTCATACTTTCCATTCTAAGCCCCCCGCATAAGGCTCTAAATCTTTAAAATTTTATAACTGAGAGAGGTTTAAATCGCGTCTGCGCCGGTCTCACCGGTACGGATACGGATAACCTGTTCCAGAGTGGTAACGAAGATTTTGCCGTCACCGATTTTGCCTGTGTTCGCTGCTTTGGTGATGGCTTCGATAACCTTGTCGGTCAGATCGTCAGCCACGGCAACGTCAATTTTTACTTTGGGCAGAAAATCCACCACGTATTCAGCACCACGATACAGTTCGGTGTGACCTTTCTGACGGCCGAAACCTTTCACTTCGGTCACTGTGATGCCCTGAACGCCAATCTCGGACAGTGCTTCACGCACGTCGTCCAGTTTGAAAGGCTTGACCACAGCAGTAATGAGTTTCATAGAAAACCCCTTTTATTAAATGCTACGTATTGGTTTTGGATGGCCCATGCGGGGGCATGGGCCATTGTAACTGTTTTACAGCTCGACAGGCAGGCTGTAGTACAGAGCAACTTTCAGGTCATCATCCATGGAATCATCCTCATCCATGTCTACGATTTTACTGAAAGTGAAAGACAGGCTGTCATTAACCGCGTAAGAGAAATCTACGTGGGTATAATCGTCTGCTGAATCTTCATCATCAGCAATACCAACAGTTACAGAGTATGCGTCGTAACCATAGCCCAGTGCGATATAGCTGTAGTCATCACTGCCCTCAGCACCCATAGAACCGGTGTAAGACAGAGACGCGCCCATGTAGCCTACGCCAACAGTGTATTCAGAGTAATCGAAAGTAGTGCCTTCAGATTCTTCAGTTAAACCATCAGGAGTACCATCGTCATCCTCATCCACCAGACCAAATGAAGAGCCCGGATAAACATAAGTCACTACAGATACGTCGTAGCTGAAGTCACCGGCTTCACCAGCGTAACCCAGATACAGATCATATTCCTGACCAGACCCGAAATCGCCGCTACCTACCCACATGCCGGCATAAGCGCCACCCATGGCGACATCCAGAGAGCCATCGACCATGGCAGAACCCTGACCCAGGTCCAGGCCGCGCCACAGGTACATATTAGAAACACCGGCAGAGGCAGAAACTTCAACGTCAGCCGCCTGAGCAGTGTTAACAGCCGCCAGGCCAGCAGTCATTGCGCTTGCCATAACGATAGCTTTAGACAGTTTTTTCATGGTTCTTTTCCTTCATCAGTTAGCGAAAGCTTTTGTTAGCTTTTGGTTGTTGGCGCTTGCGCACCGTTTTCTTTCGATTAAAACCAGGTACCGCTGTATTAGCACTCGGTGTGCCAACTTTTAAAAACCTCCGTAGTTTCAGGGTGTTATCAGTGTTTTGCGGGTGAAAGTATGTTTTTGCCGGGATTTCCTGGTGCATTATGTCGAAAAACGCACAATAAATGACCATCAAACCCTGACTGCGGGCACCATATTGATGCACATGTATTTAAATAGCGTTAAACGCGGGCATCTGCAATTGATTCAGGGCAACACAGCCCCGGTTACATGATAGGATTAGGTAATTTTACGAGGATATGCGCACTATGAACCCGGAACAGATACGCACCCGAATTGAGCAAATGATGCAAAAGAGCCCACTGGCAGGGCTGAGTGACGATGTGAAACTGCTGATCAAAGGCCAGCTGCAAAGCCTGCTGAACAGCGCCGATCTCGTCAGCCGGGAGGAATTTGAAGTTCAGGCAGAATCCCTGCGCCGCACCCAGGCCAGACTGATCGCTCTGGAAGACAAACTTAATCAGCTGGAGCAGCAGGAAAAATAATCCTCCCTGCTTCTCCGCCAGCCGCCAGAGATTTACCGCTGGCGTTAAATTGCTAACAGGCGTCTGGCTTCTTCTGATGTTTTCAGCTCCGGCCCGGAGCCTGAAGCCACCACCCGTCCGCGCTCGAGAATAATAAACTCATCCGCCAGCTCGGCAGCAAAGTCCAGATACTGTTCCACTAACACAATGGCCATATCGCCCCGGTCACGCAGCAGCTCAATCACACGCTGAATATCTTTGATAATGGACGGCTGAATCCCCTCCGTCGGCTCATCCAGAATCAGCACGGCCGGGCGCAGTAAGAGCGCCCGGGCAATGGCCAGCTGTTGCTGCTGGCCACCGGATAAATCACCGCCACGGCGCTTCAGCATCTGCTGCAGTACCGGAAATAATGAGTAGATCTCAGGGTCAATCGAGCGCTGGCTTTTCGGTAATGCCGAAAACGCCGTCTGCAGGTTTTCTTCGACCGTCAGCTGGGCAAAAATATCGCGCCCCTGGGGCACATAGGCAATCCCCTGTTTTGCCCTGTCATAGGGCGCACTGCCGGCCAGGGATTTTCCCTGCCACTCTATGTTTCCGCGCAGCGGCTGAAGGTGTCCGGAAAGGGCTTTCATCAGCGTGGTTTTGCCCACGCCATTGCGCCCTAGCACGCAGGTCACCTTGCCAATATCGGCGCTCATCGACACCGAGTACAGCGCCTGGCTCGCGCCGTATGCGACGTCGAGTTCATTTACGCTTAACATATATTCACTTCCTCAACGCTGTATAGGGCCGGTCTTAACGACCCAGATAGACTTCAATGACATCCGGATTGGCCTTCACTGTGTCCAGCGACCCTTCTGCCAGAACACGCCCTTCATGCAGTACTGTGACCTTACAGTCCAGCGCTTCGATAAAGTCCATATCGTGTTCCACGACCATCAGTGAATGCTCTTTGGCCAGACGCTTGAAAAGCTCTGCTGTTTTCATGGTCTCTTCATCCGTCATGCCGGCCGCCGGTTCGTCGATTAACAGCAACTCCGGTTCCTGACCAAGCAACATGCCGATTTCCAGCCACTGTTTCTGACCATGCGACAGACTGCCGGCCATCCAGTCGCGTTTATCCTGCAGATCAATCATCTGCAGAATGTCTTCCAGCTTGTCGGCCTGTTGTGCTGACAAGCGATGGAACAATGCCCGCCAGATACTGCGCCCGCCTTTTAACGACATTTCCAGGTTGTCAAAGACCGTCAGGCTTTCAATCACACTGGGTTTCTGAAATTTGCGCCCGACACCAAGATTGGCAACGGACGCTTCATCAAAGCGGGTGAGATCAAATTGCTTATTGCCGGCGTCAGTAAAAACAATATCTCCGCTATCCGGCTGAGTTTTACCGGTAATCACATCCATCATGGTGGTTTTACCGGCGCCGTTCGGGCCGATAATGGCGCGCATTTCACCTGGTGCGATCACCATCGACAGGGAATTCAGCGCTTTAAATCCATCAAAGCTGACGCTGACGCCATCCATATACAGCACCGCCGGATTATCGATATGCTTAGGTATTACGCTCATGATACATCCCCCTCACTGACCACGGCATGACCACCGGCAGATTTTTTATGCGCGCGCTTTTCTTTAATCTGCGCCCATAATCCAACCACCCCTTTGGGCAACCAGAGCGTACTCAATACAAACAGACCACCCAGCATAAACAGCCAGAGCTCAGCAAACGCACCGGTGAAATAGGTTTTGGCGTAATTCACCAGCACAGCACCAATAACGGCACCATAAATGGTTCCGCGCCCACCTACGGCTACCCAGATAATAATTTCAATGGAATTGATTGGGGCAAATTCGCCCGGGTTAATAATGCCCACCTGAGGAACGTATAAAGCACCGGCCACACCGGCCAGCATAGACGACACCACGAACACAAACAGCTTGTAATATTCCACCCGGTAACCCAGAAAACGCGCACGCGATTCGGCATCACGGATCGCAACCAATACACGTCCCAGTTTCGACGTCACGATAAAACGGCTGATTAAATAACCGATAATAACTGCCAGAACGGAGGCAATAAAAAGCACCGCCCGGGTACCGTCGGACTGCAGACTGAAGCCGAGGATATCTTTAAAATCCGTCAGCCCGTTATTACCGCCGAAGCCCATATCGTTACGGAAAAACGCCAGCAACAGAGCATAAGTCATCGCCTGGGTAATAATAGAAAGATACACCCCGGTGACGCGCGAACGGAACGCCAGAAACCCGAACACAAAAGCAAGAATACCCGGAGCCAGTAATACCATCAGCATGGCGAACCAGAACTGATCAAAGCCGTACCAGTACCAGGGTAGCTCCTGCCAGTTCAGGAACACCATAAAATCCGGTAATTCAGCATTACCATACACACCGCGGTCACCAATCTGACGCATCAGATACATCCCCATGGCGTAACCGCCGAGCGCAAAAAAGGCACCGTGACCAAGACTTAAAATACCGCAGTAACCCCAGATTAAATCCACCGCAATGGCGAGCAGGGCATAGCATAAATATTTTCCCAGCAGCGTCATGGTGTAGGTGGAAATATGAAAAAACGAACCCGGTTCAAATACCAGATTGCAGAAGGGAATGATGACCGCCAGTGCGACCAGTACCAGCAGCAGCTTGCGGCCGGCGGCATCATTCATAATCAGCCGTGTTAAAGGCCCCATATTGTCGTTATTACTCATAAAGCCCGTCATGATGCCTCCTAAGAATTGTCAGCAGCACGACCTTTCAGCGCAAACAATCCGCGGGGTCGTTTCTGAATAAAGAGAATGATAAAAACCAGCACCAGTATTTTTGCCAGTACGGCACCGGCCATGGGCTCGATAATTTTATTGGCAACCCCCAGCGACATCGCAGCCACCAGCGTGCCCCACAGGTTACCGACACCGCCGAATACCACCACCATAAAGGAATCAATGATATACGCCTGACCCAGGTTCGGACCGACGTTGGTTAACTGTGACAATGCCACACCGGCAATCCCGGCGATGCCTGAACCCAGTCCGAAGGTCAGTGCATCCACCCAGCCGGTACGGATACCCATTGAGCTGGCCATGGGCCGGTTCATAGTGACGGCGCGCATCTGCAGACCAAAGAGTGTGCGTTTCAGCACCAGAGCGAGAACAGCCAGCACCAGCAAACTGAAAATAATGATGTATAAACGGTTCCAGGTAAGCTCCAGTGCAGGGTTCAGCATAAAGGTTCCGGACATCCAGTCCGGCGATGCAACCTGACGGTTTAACGGGCTGAAGATCGAGCGTACCGCCTGTTGCAGAATTAAACTGATACCAAAGGTGGCCAGTAAGGTTTCCAGTGGACGGCCGTATAAATGACGGATAACGCCACGTTCGATGGCCACGCCAACGGCTCCGGAAACGAGAAAAGCGGCAGGAACAGACACCACCAATGACAAACCAATATGATCCGGCATCAGCTGTTGCACAACATAGGTGGTGTAAGCACCCAGCATAATCATTTCGCCATGGGCCATATTAATGACGCCCATCACACCGAAAGTAATGGCCAGGCCGATGGCAGCCAGTAACAGCACCGCACCCAGCGCCAGACCGAAGTATAAGTTTTCCGCATAGCCGTTCAGCCTGAGCATGGATTCAATGTCATCCAGTGTCGCCTGTGCCAGTTTATATTCTCCGGCACGGCTGGCTTTTTCCTGTTCAGAAAAGCCACGCATAAACTGAATCAGTGCGGCGCGTATTTCCGGATATAAGGATCCTTCAAACGATGTCAGTGCCGCCATACGGGCTTCAGCGCTGTCGCTTTGTAACAGAATCAGCCCCTTAACCAGGGATAAAATACGCTTTATTTCTTTATTATCTTCTTTGCTCAGTGCCGCTTCGACAAAGGCAACATCCACATCTTCACTGTTTTTTAACAGGTTGGTGGCCGCCTCAAGACGTAACTGAACATTTTTTGAGTTAATCTGCGCCTGTGAAATCAGGCTGCGTAATGTACCGCGCAGGGAGTTATTAACGCCGATCTTGCGCTTATCACGACGGCCAAGACCTTCTACCGGCTGATCGGTAAAGGCATCACGGATGTTGTCCTCATCGACAACGATCAGAATTGTATTGTCATCTTTCCGGTAATAAAGATTACCGTCCAGAAATGTTTTTAGAATAATAAGCGAACGGTCAGAGCCAACGGCTGCCATCTGCTCTGCTATTTCCGCTTTTTCGCGATAATTGGCTTTTATTAATGATTGGGTAATCTGGTGAAGACTGTCCGCCGCGGGTGGCGTCTGAGCGGGCTGACCAGCAGCTTCATTGTCTGCATACACAGAGGCACACGTCAGCAGCAGTATCAGTGTTACCAATACCTGCCTGCAATACATCAGCATAGGAATCGTCCTGTTGTGTCAGGCCGCAAGGCCTGTGTGTCCGGCGTTAAAGTGGTTCAGATGCCCTCCGCCGCAGCGGAGGGAACACCTTTCTGCTTATTCAGCAGTCGCCATGCTGCCACCACAGGTTTTGGTTTTGGTGTTGTAGTTGCCGCAATTGATCGGTGCGGTCCAGTCAGAAATGAGGTTTTTGCTTTCCGGCAGGTAATCTGTCCAGGCATCACCCGGCACTACACCGTCGGTTTCCCAGACGATATCGAACTGACCATCTTCCTGAATTTCACCGATCAGAACCGGTTTGCTCAGGTGGTGGTTTTTGTTCATTTTCGCCATACCGCCTGTCAGGTTAGGAACTTCAATACCGATCATGGCTGATTCGACTTTATCGACGTCTGTGGTACCGGCTTTTTCTACCGCTTTGGCCCACATATTAAAACCGATATAAGTGGCTTCCATCGGGTCATTGGTCACACGTTCATCGTCTTTAATGAACTCATGCCAGTCAGCAATAAAGTCATCATTGGCGTCAGTCGGTGCACTCATAAAGTAGTTCCATGCCGCCAGGTGTCCGACCAGTGGCGCTGTATCAAAACCGGACAGTTCTTCTTCGCCCACAGAGAAGGCCACCACCGGAATATCTTCTGCACTGACGCCCTGGTTTGCCAGCTCTTTATAGAAAGGCACGTTAGCATCACCATTAATGGTGGAAACAACGGCCGTTTTCACACCACTGCTGCCGAATTTTTTAATATCAGACACAATGGTTTGCCAGTCAGAATGACCGAATGGTGTGTAGTTAATCATGATGTCTTTTTCAGCAACGCCTTTAGACTTCAGATAACTTTCCAGAATTTTGTTCGTGGTCCGCGGATACACGTAGTCGGTACCGGCCAGTACCCAACGCTTAACCCCCACATCATTCATCAGATAATCAACCGCCGGAATCGCCTGCTGGTTAGGCGCAGCACCGGTGTAAAACACATTGTAAGAAGATTCTTCACCTTCGTACTGCACCGGATAGAACAGCAGACCATTCAGTTCTTCAATCACTGGCAGAACGGATTTACGGGAAACGGATGTCCAGCAGCCAAAAATGACATCCACTTTTTCTTTTTCCAGCAGCTCGCGGGTTTTTTCCGCAAACAGTGGCCAGTTAGAGGCCGGGTCTACCACTACAGGTTCCAGTTTTTTTCCTAACAGACCACCTTTTTTGTTCTGTTCTTCCACCATCATAAGAACAGTATCTTTAAGCGTCGTTTCGGAAATAGCCATGGTGCCGGACAGGGAGTGCAGAACCCCCACCTTAATGGTATCCGCCGCATTAGCCAGACTGATACCAGCCGCCAGCGTGGCAGTGGCCAGTACCTTTGATACTTTGCTCAGGGATTTAAAGCCTGATTTGTTCATGGAGTCCATCCTTCTTGGTTTGATTATCTTTATCGCCGGCTCTGATGGCGGCGTTGCTCTAAGGCTTGCGGACTCTGTTGAGCAAGCGCTGTACCAATTACTATTTCAGTGCATTTTTCCTGAAAATAAGCGAACAGAATTACACCAGATTACGCACGCAATGGCAGAAGGCGCGAATTTCCGCCCCGATTACGCACAACAAAGAATCACCATGCACCATTAAAAGGCACTTGATAAATTACCCTGTTAAACCCGTCGTCACCAACAGCATGAAAAACCTTCTCTGCGCCAGCGCAGGCCGTAAAACCCGTCTATATTTAAAGATATTCATATCATTAACTGAGCGGAACCTGCATACCTGATGCTCACGAAAAAGACTATATTCCGGAATACTGCCAGCAGCGCTTCCGATATACTGATGAGCAGAGCATCCTCGGTTAAAGCACACGGGCGTCAAATGAACCTAAAACCCAGATTTTTATTACTCACCTGTATTCTGATATTCCTGGTGGGGGCAGGCGTCTGGGTTGCCGGCCATAAAATCATATTAAATATCGTTGAAGAGTGGTCCGCCCGGCATTTCGCCACCCAGGTCAGACTGGAAGAAGAGCGTTCACTGCAACCCCTGATACGGGAAGTGGCACTGGCGCGCCAGTTTGCGGATTCTCAGATTCTCCGGGAATGGATTAAAGACCCGCTCAATAAAGGCAAGAAGCAACGCGCCCTGAACGAAATGGAAGCTTTTCGTCAGAACTTTGCTGATCACAGTTATTTTGTGGCCTTACTGGATTCCGGCGACTACTACCATAACAATGCCGCAGACGAGTTTGCCGGCGAAGAATACCGCTACACCCTGAAGGAAGATAATCCGGACGACAGCTGGTTTTACAGTATTGTGGCGCAGAACCGCGATATTCACCTGAACGTTAACCCGGATGTACAGCTGGGGGTGACCAAACTCTGGATTGATGTCCTGATGCGGGATGGTGATCAGGTAATTGGTGTCGTGGGCACCGGGCTGGATCTCAGCCGTTACATTTCCGATATCGCCACCTCACCGGACCCGGGTATTAATAATTTCCTGTTTGATCATGAAGGCGCGATCCAGATCTCTCATGACCTCAGCCAGATTGATTACAACAGCATCAGTAAAGAGCAGTCGGAACAGAAAACCGTCTGGCAGCTGCTGGATACAGAACAGGACCAGCAGGTTCTGCGTCAGGCGATGGCCAACGCCCAGGACAACCCCGGCCAGGTCAGCAGTCTGTATCTCTCTCATGATGGCCACGAGTACCTCAGCGGTGTGATTTATCTGCCGGAAATCGACTGGTATGTGATGACACTGCAGGATCTCGATCAACTGGTCCCTTTGGCGACCTTCCACGAATTATTGTTGCTCGCCGGCGTTACACTGGTGGTTTTTCTGCTGCTGTTTAATCTGGCGTTTAACCGCCATATTCTCAGGCCCATCAGCAATCTCGAAGGTGCTATCCGTGAATTACGCGAAACCGGCAGCATCACGCCACTGCACGAACCTGATTCCGGTGAAACCGGCCGCCTTATCCGCCACTTCAACAGCATGGCCGAAGACATTACCCGCCATCATGAAGAACTGGAAAGCCGGGTAAAACAGCGTACCCGGGAACTGGAACTGCTCACCCAGACCGACCCGCTGACCGGTCTGCTCAACCGTCGCGGCATGTTGCAGCACCTCACCCGGCATATGAACCGGCTGGAGCGGGAAAAAGAACACTTCGGCATTCTCTGGATCGACCTGGACCACTTTAAAGCCATTAATGATGAATATGGCCACGCCATGGGTGACCACGCTCTGGAAACCACGGCCGATAAAATACGCACAGACCTGCGTCTGTACGATTACGCCGCCCGCTGGGGTGGCGATGAATTTCTGGTGTTGATTAAAGCGCCGGATAAGGAAACCCTCGACCAGTTGGGTCAAAGGTTGTGTAAAACCCTGTGTGCAGTAAAACTGACCGCCGCAGAGAACAGCGGACCCGCGCCGGACAATACCAGGCTATCGGTCAGTATCGGTGGCTGTTTCGTCAATCAGGGGGGCTCTCTGAACGGTGTGCTGGCAGCCGCGGATCAGGCGCTCTATATGGCCAAAAACGCCGGTCGCGGCCATTACGTTTCCACTCAGCTGCATACCTGATGTCTGATCAGCACAGGTTCTCCATATCCGCAGCCTGTGCCTGCAGCCAGCGGACAAAATGATCCCCTGTCAGTGCCGGTGACCAGTAATAGCCCTGTGCCTCATGGCATCCCAGCGACTGCAGCTGCATCAGTGTTGTTTCATCTTCCACGCCTTCTGCCACGACGGCGAGATCCAGACTATCTGCCATCTGAATAATGGCACTGACCAGAGGACGGTCGCGCTCAGACGTACCCAGACCGCTGACAAAAGATTTATCGATTTTCAGGCGCGCAGCATTAAAGCGTTTCAGATACCCCAGGTTGGAATAACCGGTCCCGAAATCATCAATCGCAAAGCGCACGCCCAGCCGGTGCAGTTCATCCATCTGGCGCTGCACATGCACACTCTCGCCGATCAGCATGGATTCCGTCAGCTCCAGTTCCAGCGCCTGCGCCGGCAGTCCGCTTTCACGCAGGATGGCTTTCACTTTGCCCGGCAGATCACCATCACGGAACTGCACATACGATAGATTCACCGACACCGTCATGCCGGCAAACCCCAGCCGTTGCCACTGCGCACAGGCAATGCAGGACTGGCGCAGTACCCAGTGTCCGATCTCCACAATAATGCCGGTGCTCTCCGCCAGCGGAATAAACTCCGCCGGGGAAACAAACGTCCCGTCGCTCTGCTGCCAGCGGATTAACGCCTCTGCGCCGCACACCCGGGCCTGGCGGATATCCAGCTGTGGCTGGTAATACACACTGAATTCGCCGTTTTTCAGCGCATCCCGCAAACCGGCTGTCATGGAGAGTTTTTCACGGCTGACCCGATCCATGCTGTCGTCATACACCCGATAGGTGTGGCGGCCATCGGCCTTGGCCTGATACATGGCCAGATCGGCGTGCTTGCACACCTCACTGAAACTTTCACCATGCCGGGGGGCGTATGCAACTCCGGCAGACCCCGAGACTTCGATCAGCGTATCCATGATGAAAAAGGGCCGGGTGGCGGCATCAATCATCGACTGCGCCAGTTGATGAATGCGTTTCTCTTCCCCCGGAGCACAGCCGGTTAACACCAGAAACTCATCACCACCGAAACGGCACAGAATGTCATCCGGAGCGATCAGTTTATTCATCCGCTCCGCCATTTGCCGCAGCAGGGTGTCACCGGCGGCATGACCGAGCGAATCATTCACCGGTTTAAAGTTATCCAGATCAAAAAACAGCACCGCCAGCTGACAATCGCCGTCACGGCAGTGACGGTAACGGCGCTGAAATTCAGTTTCCAGATAGCGCCGGTTAGCCAGTCCGGTCAGCTGATCCACATTCGCCAGAGCGCCGATCAGGTTCTCGTTTTCTTTCACCCGGCGGTTTTCTTCGCGCAGAGAAGCCATCAGGCGCCGCTGGTCGCGAATCAGAATGTAACCACTGAAGCCGGTCATCAGCAGGATCACATCGACAAAAATAATGTGGCGATAGGCCAGCTCGTAGTAATAGGCCTGATGCAGCCCGGTCAGTGTAAGAATGCCGGTCACGGTGGCAAACAGCAGCATAAATAACAGCAGGGGGAAGAACAGCCGGCGCCCGCCGAGGATCGCCGAAAAGACCAGCATTGCCGGATAGGCCAGCAGAGACATATCGCGCACGCCTTCGGAGATCCACGCCAGTGCCGACAACATCAGGGTAATCGACCAGAGGAACAGGTTCACTGCGATGCCCGGCCGCTGGCGCCAGGCAAACCAGGCGACGGCCGCCAGCATCAGCATTCCGCCCCACAGATACAACAGAATACGGCCATCAGCCACCAGAGAAATCAGAAACAGACCGGCGGAAGAGACGGCGCTTATCTGCAACATGCGGCGCGAACGCAGTGCATCATTATGGAAATCAGCGGGCATCTCTGCCTTCTTCGCCTTATGCCTGTTCATGGTTGAGTCGTGACCCTGGTTTGCGGATACTTTTTAAGCTGCCGATTAATAATAGACTCTGCGCACCGGTCGGGGTCAAACACCTGTTCATGCATATGGTGAATAAATAAATATAAGAATTATTCATTTAATAAATACTAGCTTTCTCCTTACACTCAGACTCAGAACCACCCACAACAACCAGCCCGCAAGAGGTCAGCATGGATTTTCAGCATTCCGCCAAAGCCCAGGATTACCTGAAACGCGTTAAAGCGTTTATGAGCAAAGAAATCGAGCCAATCGAAGAAGACTACCTGCGCGAGCTGCACAGTCTGGATAATAAATGGACCGTGCTGCCCATCATCGAAGAGCTGAAAGCCAAAGCGAAGGCTGAAGGGCTGTGGAACATGTTCCTGCCGGACGAACACTTTGGCGCCGGCCTGAGTACTCTGGAATACGCCGCCGTGGCCGAGCTCACCGGACGCTCCTTTATTGCCCCGGAGATTTTCAACTGTAATGCGCCGGATACCGGCAACATGGAAGTGCTGGAAAAATACGGCTCGCCGGAGCAACAGGAACAGTGGCTGAAACCCCTGCTGGATGGTGACATCCGTTCTGCCTTCTGCATGACTGAACCCGGCGTCGCCTCGTCCGATGCCACCAATATGGAAGCCACCGCCGTGGTGGAAGGCGACGAAGTCGTACTCAACGGCCGCAAGTGGTGGAGCACAGGCGTTGGCCATCCGAACTGTAAGGTCGGTATTTTTATGGGGCTGACCAACCCCGACGGTCCGCGTCACCAGCAGCATTCCATGGTGCTGTTCCCGTTCGATGCAGCGGGTGTCACCATCGAACGCATGCTGCCGGTATTCGGTTTCTATGACGAGCCATACGGCCACGGCGAAGTCAGCTTCGACAATGTGCGTGTGCCACTGAGCAATATGATCGCCGGCCCCGGCCGTGGTTTTGAAATCGCTCAGGGACGTCTCGGACCCGGCCGTATTCACCACTGCATGCGCCTGATCGGTATGGCCGAGAAAGCCCTGGAGCTGATGTGTCAGCGCGCCGCCGGGCGCACCGCTTTCCATAAGCCACTGATGAAACTGGGCGGCAACGCCGACATCATTGCCAACGCGCGTATGAACATCGAGCAGGCGCGTCTGCTGGTATTCAAAGCCGCCTGGATGATCGATAAAGTCGGCGCTATGGGGGCTATGAGTGAAATTTCTCAGATCAAAGTCATTGCCCCGAACATGGCACAGCAGATTATTGATGCCGCCATGCAGATGCACGGTGGTGGCGGACTGTCGGAAGACTTCCCGCTCACCGGCCTGTTTACCGCGGCCCGCGCCCTGCGCCTGGCGGATGGCCCGGATGAAGTCCACCGCAAGCTGATCGCCAAGATCGAGATGATGAAATATAAGAAATTCATGGCCCAGTCATAAGCGCGACCAGCACAACGCGCCCTGAGCCCCATTGGCTTATGGCGCGTTTGCCCCTTAACGGGCCATATGAATCAAAATAATAATTCAGCAGCGCCGTCACTCAGCCGGGGCTGCTTTTGCATTTTTACGGCATTTGAGGAACCCATCATGAAAAAAGTATTGATCACAGGTGCGGCCAGCGGTCTGGGCCGGGCACTGGCATTACGCTTTGCCAGAGAAGGCGCCGATATCTGCATCGCCGACATCAATATGGACGGTGCAGCAGAAACCCTGACACTGGTGGAAAAAGCCGGCGGTAAAGGCTGGATTCACGAACTCGACGTACGCAGCGAAGACGCCTGGAAGCGCCTGCTGAACGAAGTGGAAAGCCGCTGGCAGGGCATCGACGTGGTCATTAATAACGCCGGCGTTGCCACCGGTGACCGCATCGACGCCGGTGACTGGGCCTGGTGGGACTGGATCATCGATATCAACCTCAAGGGCGTGGCACTGGGCTGCCGCACCTTTACTCCGATGATGAAAAAACAGAGCAGCGGCACCTTTATTAATGTCGCCTCACTGGCTGGCCTGCTGAAGGCGCCTTCCATGTCGTCTTACAACGCCACCAAAGCGGCGGTCGTGGCCATCTCAGAAACCATGCACTTTGAACTGATGCCTTACGGCATTGGTGTAACAGCGTTATGCCCGGGGTTCTTCCGTACCAACCTCAATCACGGCATGAAGACCTCAGACCCGGACATGCTGAAATTTGTCGATAAAGTGTTCGAAGCCTCAGCACTGGACGCTGACGATATTGCCGATGCCGCCTACAAAGCCATGCTGAAAAATCAGAAAATCTGTAATCCGCATCCGGCCGGGCGCCGCGCTTATTTCTTCAAAAAATACCTGCCGTTTCTGTTCAACAAAGGCATGATCAACATGGCCAATGGCCTGAAAAAACGCGAAGACCAGCGTAAAAATGTTGCCGCCGGCAAGGAAGGAAAGGAAGCCTGATATGACTGAGCAGTTTATTGACGAAGCCAAAGCCTTACGCGACAGCGATGCCTTTGATATTCAGGCCGTCCATAACTGGTTAAAGGCACAGGGCCATGATTATGGTGATGAACTCCCGGCGGTAAAGCAGTTTTCCGGCGGTGCATCCAACCTGACCTACCACCTGAAATATGCGGATAACTTTGCCCACAACGATCTGATTCTGCGCCGTCCGCCCTCCGGCCACAAAGCGGCGGGTGCCCATGATATGAAGCGCGAATACAACACCATGGCGCGCCTCAGACCTGTGTACCCTTATGTGCCGGAAATGATCGCCTTCTGCGAAGACCAGAGTGTACTGGGCAGTGATTTTTATATTATGGAACGCATGCGCGGCATTATTCCGCGTGGCAATCTGCCCAAAGGCATGAAACTGTCAGAGCAGCAGGCACGGGCCCTCTGCATGTCAGTGATCGATAAACTGATCGATCTGCATCAGGTGGATTACCAGGCCGCCGGCCTTGATGATTTAGGCAAAGGCGCAGGTTATGTGCAGCGTCAGGTAGAAGGCTGGAGCAGCCGCTATACCAAATCGAAAACCTGGAATGTACCTGGCTTTAAAAAAACCATGCAATGGCTGCAGGCCAACCAGCCAGCGGATGTCAAAACCTGCATAATTCATAATGATTACCGCATGGATAACCTGGTTCTGAATGCCGACAACCCAGGCGAAATCATCGGCGTACTGGACTGGGAAATGGCCACACTCGGTGACCCTCTGATGGATCTCGGCGGTGCCCTGGCCTATTGGGTACAGGCTGATGATGACAAACTGATGCGTTCCATCCGCCGTCAGCCAAGCCATTTGCCGGGTATGCTCACGCGCCAGGAAATCGTTGACTACTACTGCGAAAAAATGGGCTTTGATGCCAGACTCTGGCCGTTTTACGAAGTCTTTGGTCTGTTCCGCCTGGCCGTTATTGTGCAGCAGATTTACTACCGTTATCACCATAAACAGACGGATAATCCGGCGTTTAAAAACTTCTGGTTTTTTGTTCACTACCTGAACTGGCGCTGCAAAAAAATTATCCGGCAGTCGGGTACAAAATAAGTGGCCAGTATTTATTTAGTACGCCACGGCCAGGCAGGCTTCGGCAAAATCAATTATGACCAGCTGTCAGATACCGGGCACATGCAGGGTGAACTGGTGGGTAAATCACTGGCCATGCGCGGCGTGGAAGCTCAGCTGGTTATTCATGGCAGTATGCAGCGTCACCGCGAAACCCTGCAGGGCGCGCAGAAATACTGGCAGGCCTACGGCCCGGTGCATGAAATGTCAGGCTTTAATGAATTCGACTCTGACGATGTCATCGCCTGCGCCTATCCGCAATTCAGAAACAAAGCGGTACTGGGTGCCTGGGTTATGTCGCAGCCGGATAAACGTAAAGCCTTTCAGGAATTATTTGCCAAAGCAGTGGCTCGCTGGACGACAGGGCAACACGACGATGATTATATCGAATCCTGGTCCTGTTTTACCGACCGGGTAAAGGAAGCTCTGCAACAACTGATCGAACAGGCCAATGGCAAGCATGCCGTCGTCTTTACCTCAGGCGGACCAATCACCGCCATAGCCCAACAGTGTCTGGCACTGAGCAACGAAAAAGCCTTTGACCTTAACTGGACCTTATTAAACGGCGGCATCACGCAACTTTTATACAGCCGCTCAAGCGGCAAACTCAGCCTTGCTTCATTCAATGAACAACAACATCTGGCCCAGGCCGGAAAACATTTTCTGACATACAGATAAACTGTTAATAACAAAACGGGAGCCCAGCAATGACAACTCAAGCCAAGAAACCCGAAGACCTGTTTAACCTTTCCGGCCGCGTTGCCCTGGTCACTGGTGCCAGCCGTGGCATCGGCGAAGCCATTGCCAAACTGCTGGCTTCCAGTGGCGCCCACGTGATTGTATCCAGCCGTAAAATTGACGGCTGCCAGCGTGTGGCTGATGAAATCAACACAGCCGGCGGCAGCTCAGAAGCGCTCGCCTGCCACATCGGTGAAATGGACCAGATTGAAAACTGCTTTAACACCATTGAAGAAAAGCACGGCAAACTGGATATCCTCATTAACAACGCCGCCGCCAACCCTTACTTCGGCCATGTTCTGGATACTGACCTTAACGCCTTCCAGAAAACCGTCGATGTGAATATCCGCGGCTATTTCTTTATGTCAGTGGCCGGTGGCAAATTAATGAAGAAAAACGGTGGCGGCTCTATCGTCAACGTCGCCTCCGTTAATGGCGTTATTCCCGGCGATATGCAGGGCATCTACTCCATCACCAAATCCGCCGTGATCGGCATGACCAAAACCTTCGCCAAAGAATGTGCACAGGAAGGCATCCGCGTGAATGCACTGCTGCCGGGCCTGACCGACACCAAATTCGCCAGCACCCTGACCAGCAACGACGCCATCCTGAAAATGGCGATGATGCATATCCCCATGAAGCGGGTCGCCATGCCGGAAGAAATGGCCGGTACCGTGCTGTATCTGGCGTCCGATGCGTCCAGCTATACAACGGGTGCAGCGATTAATGTGGACGGGGGTTATTTGCTGGTTTGATCCATTAACCAGTTTTTAACCTTTATAAAGCGGGCAATGCCCGCTTTTTTATTGCCGGACAGGGAGGGCATAAATTCTCCTGCCCCGCATGAGCCGAACACAAAGCAATTGAAGTATTATTTGTCACTTTTTGTGTGCTTTATTAGCATTTACCTTTCAATGATACCTTTTAGTTCTTCACTGTCTTTTAAGCGAAAGCATTTATAAAGGTTAACATCAATATTATTTTTTGTTTTTACATCAGGATGGTAGTCTTTAATAAAAAGAGAGATCTCCTGGAATTTCTCTATAGATTCACCCGACATCTCGACAATACCACCAGAAATACTACGGATATCTTTAGTGTCATAACCCTTATTCTCAAAGTACCAATACAGACAGTTAGCTTGAGAATACTCATATAAGCTACTTTCTAATGTAATTTCCTTAGACGCACATGAACATAACAAAGCCGGTATAATGACAATAAGAAAGTATTTAGCCATTAGAATGCCTCCCAAAAAAGTATCTGGCTTGCCTTATCACCATAATCAGACCCTACACAGGAAATCCCGTTCCAAAGGTCGGCATGGCCTGTTGCATCAGACCACCCTGATACCTCGAAAATTATGATGCCTTTCTTACCTGCAAGATCCCGTTTATAGCTATTGGGATCAACTATTCTTGGCTGTCCGTACGTCTCTTTTAAATATTGTGTAATAATTTTCACTCGATAAATATACCAAAGCTTTTTCCCACCGGAGGAGACTTGAACAACATCATTCCCATTACTATCTTTTGTTTTGTAGAAAGGGATTTCATGTTCACTCCCAGATAAATTTAGCGTTTTTGATATTCTGGTTGCACAAGCATTACTAAACACACCAATATCATAATTAAGCTTGACTTTACCCCCTATCTCAGTGAACACCTCTCCAGCAGGTTTATTAGGGAAGTTATCCAGTAATGACTTCCACTGTGGTAATTTTTTCATCATTTCTCCTTAAGATGATATGAATGCTTACGCAAAGCGCAGCGGCAACTGTAAACCCTCCGCTGGCGCGTCTTGTTAATCGCCATTGCTCGCCTCTCGATGAGTCTCAACCAGGAAAACAGCAAGCGTAGACGCTGCTCCTACGGCCAACTTGGCATGTCTTGGGCCAAGGCCTTTATGCGATGCAGTCTTACCATGCCCAGTGCCGTATTTATTTCTAAGAGCCGCAATACCATTTGTAATCGTGGCTAAGTTGCTCAATAAAACACGAATAATGTCTACGGCTTTCGCTTCGTCCGATATATCTTTCGGAGTTAGCTTCAGCTCCTTGACGGTACGCTTAACCAATTTCCTCAAGTCGTCGTTTTTTGGCGGCTCTATTCCTCGCTCACTGAGAATTGTTTTACAACATGTTTCCAGTAGCTCTTTTGCAGTACCGATAGCAAGGCCGGGGTCATTGAGTACTGCAGCCTCCATTCTTGTGATCTGCTGAGAAACATAGACAACATCACTGCCGCTTAAAGACTCTTTTGCAGCACCGACCCCTGCGACAGAGACAACTCCTGCGTTACGACCTATATAGATGGGTTTTCCTGATATTCTTGTCCTTTCAGCGATTTCAAAACCATCATTAACTAAGAAGCTATTGTATAGTTGGACAAGCTTTTGGCATTCCGTGACATCCGGACGCACGACAGGATGCACAGATTCAGCCAAGAATTTTAAAAGGATCTCGTCATCACCATTCATAAGGTGGAAGCGACGATCATAAAATACCCAGTCATCCTTCCAGTCATAGTTGTTAACCCTATGCTGCCAGATGTCTCCAGCAGCATCAGGAAATCGTTGATCTGTCGACGGTAAAGAGTTCAAGTCAAACAGACGTGAAAGAAATTCGGATTCCTCCAGCGTACCCGCCCAGTTGACCTTTTCCATAGCCATTGCATTGAAGAGATCTTTTCTAGTGATCTGGGTAATTTTCATGTCGACCTTTATCGATTAATGCCACAGGTGCGCGAAGCCAGTCCAGACCTCGAAGTGGACAGCGTGCCCGGCCTTGTTAAAAGGTGATTGAACTAACAATCGTATTTATCCTTTATATGATCATGATAATAGCGGCCAATAGATCTGGCACCTACAAACTCGTTGAACACATGTTCTGGTACTCTACAGAATGTGTAGTATGGATCGCTATCTTCAAAGTCGATGTACATTCTATTAGTTGACGAATCGTACCCGATTTTTCTAATGGCTGATGAACTTACGGTTACCCAATAGGTCATGATCACTCCTTTGACTTTTAACAGTTTTATTCATGCGCATGTGTGTTTTGCACAGGCCTGCCCCGACCAACGCATATCCGTATCTAAACCACTGATTTTCCGTAATTATTCCTAGCTGTTTATACAAACCTTGTAGGAGTAAACGCTCATGCGCAAAGACCCTACTCCAGCTTGCATATCAACCCCATCCATCAAAATTTAATTATTTGATAATCAATGGCTTACGCCCCGATCTAGCAAAGCGCGCCGGTAAAACGCAACAAAGCGTGCTCTGATTGCTTACTGATTGCTTATACGGAGAAAATATACTGGATGGTACCGACAGATCAGTCAATATAAGATGGTGCCATGGTGCCATGGTGCCATGGTGCCATGGTGCCATGGTGCCATGGTGCCATGGTGCTCCACTAATGATGTGTCGACCGCCCTGATACTATCAACCACCCACAAAAAAGCCGGGCATCGCCCGGCTTCTGTTTTCTTCTGTTTTGTTAACGCCAAAGCGTCAACCTGTTATCAACGCGCCCCATAACGCTCGCGCAGAGCATTAATACGCACATCCAGCGGCGGGGGAGTAGAGAACAGCGCCGCGAATTTACCTTCGCCACGGATGCCAAAGGCCACCAGCTCACCATTCAGTTCACTCGGCTGGTCGTAGCTTTGCTGCAGGGCAGCCAGTGCGCTGACCATAGCCGCTGGGGATACCAGTTCAGCACCAGCCTGGTCGGCACGGAATTCCCGGCGGCGGCTGAACCAGGCGACGATGGTGGAGGCCAGAATACCCAGCACGATTTCGGCGATAATGGTGGTCACGAAGAAGGCGATACCCGGGCCGTTTTCATTTTTGAATACGGCTTTATCCACAAAGTTACCGATGATGCGGGCGAAGAACATCACAAAGGCGTTCACCACGCCCTGAATCAGCGCCAGGGTGATCATATCGCCGTTGGCCACGTGGCCGATCTCGTGGCCCAGAACGGCTTTCACCTGATCTTTATCCATACGTTGCAACAGGCCGGTAGACACAGCAACCAGTGCGTTGTTGCGGTTCCAGCCGGTGGCGAAGGCATTCGGTGCGGACGAGGAAAAAATTCCCACTTCCGGCATACCGATACCGGCCTTGTCGGCCAGTTCCTGGACGGTACTGAGCAGCCATTGCTCACCTGAGTTCTGCGGCTGGTCAATGATCTGCACCCGCATGCCCCATTTGGCCATGGTTTTGGATAACAACAGGGAGATAACCGACCCTACCATGCCGAACACTAAACAGAATATCAGCAGGTTGGTCAGGTTCAGACCTGTGCCACTGCTTTGCAGGTAACTGCCCACACCCAGCAGCGACAGGGTAATACTGGCGACAAAAATCACCGCCAGGTTGGTGGCAAGAAACAACACAATACGCAGCATGCGCAAATCCTCGTTCAATAGTAGGGAAAAATCGTCAGACATCAGAATTGGTGTTTTTGCACCGCTTTTCAAGATCCTGCGAATGAAAAAAAGTGTCAGGATCAGCCGCCGGGGCCGTTACTGATAAAAGACAGATTGCTTATAAACAAGCTGTCTTAACAGAATGAAATCAGTGCCGATAATGTTTTATACCCCCGGAAAACACAGGCACGGACGCAGGCTTATGGCATCACCTCCCTCTTTCTTACCAATACCCGGGCTGGCTCAGGCCGGCAATTTTACTTACACCACGCCCAGACCTGAGGGCCTGCTGGCGCAGGGGCCGGAAGTCGCCATTGAGGCGGGTCTGTATGTGCCGACGCCGACCGAGGAGTTGAATTCAACCTATAAAGCGGCGGAAGAGAGGGTCTTCTGGCAATCCGACAGCGTGGCCTCGGCCTTTATACCGGAGGACGCAACAGAAGAAGTTCCTGCGCCCCGCGAGCGGCGTATGGTGTCGGCCAGCAACAGCTTCGGCCAGCCGGAGAGTCTGCGCCCCGGCAGCCAGTTGCTGAGTTTTCTGGCCAGTGGCCAGAGCAGTTATCAATCGGTGAGTGGCCGATATGGCAGCGTTGAGGACGGCACCCGTGCACCCCTGACGGAAGTGAATAATGTGCGCATGCTGTATGGCCACAGTGAAGAGAAATCCACCCTCACTTTCACCACCCGCTCCGGCCGCGAGCTGACCATGTCGTTAACCCATCAGGTGGGTTTTGGCCGCACAGAAGACGAGCGCATCATCAGTGTCGACCGCTGGCTGACGGAATTCTCTGTGGACGAACCTCTGAGCGAAGCCGAAGCCCTGGAAGTGGTAAAGCTGGCCAGCGCGCTGGATGAAATCAGTAACCGCTATATCGGCACCGGCAAATTCAGCCTGCAACGGCTGGATCTGGGCAGTCTGACGGAAATCACCGATATCCGTTTTGAACTGCAGGGCATGGGCGACAGCAAAGGTAGCGACCTGCTGCAGGTTAACTACAGCAACCATGCGGATGAGCGGCAACTTGAAGTACTGCTGCACAAAGACAAACTGCAGCAAACCCTCAGCAAAGATGGCTGGGCCACACTGGGAACGGAGGAGCGCCGCGAACAGAGCAGGCAGCAGTTTCTGGCATTAATTCAGGATACCGCCGACCGCGGCGATGCCACGCAGCAGCAACTGGCACTGATGCGTGAAGCCTTCAGCCTGCTGCATGAAGCTGACCCGGGCGACAGAGAAGCAGGGCAGAAAACAACCGCAAGTGGCACCACAGTGGCGAACGAAACCGGCACACCCGAGATAACAGGTGATGATCATAAAGCGCCGGAGTTTGCGGCTGACAGTGCCAAACTTCTCAGCGGCCTGCAGGACTTTACCTTCTCTTTTATCGCCGAGACAGAAACGCCTAACTCTGATCCGCTCCGCGCTGATGAAAAAGTCAGCTTCAATGTGGAGTTTGCTCAGCAGACCGAAGGCAATAAGGAAGAAGCCGGCAGTTTTAACCTGCGCCAGACGCTCGCTTATGAAATGTCGGCCAGTTATTACGAGCCACTGCCGAAGCTGGAGCGGGTGGATTTTGATAAACAGAATTACCAGTACATCGAAACCCAGGCCAGTGCCACTCAGGTAACGGACATTGGCTATAAGGATTTTGAGATCGCCCACGCCAGCATGATTCATCAGAACGAATGGGAAGAATCACGCCGTGTTTATCATCTGGGCGAACTGGCGCAGCACATCCGCGATGGTGATCAACAAATGGCGGTAACCGACCTCACCGACAGCCTGAAGGTACAGCAGGAGCAGGTACAGCACCTGCATAGTCAGCGTATGATCGACGAATTACTCGAGCATCAGTTTTTAGCCCCATGGCAGCGTGGATAGCCATGCCCGGCGGGTAAACTGGCACCCCCTCTGGGCATCGGTGTCTTTTTCAGTATAATCGGTCCCGTCCCAGGGGGTGGCGCTGCAGAATAGTCTGACAGCGTCTGAGATGCCTGACAGTTTACTGCGCACCGTGATTCAATCACCGGCGCAGTGAATGGCGAACCCCTAGAACCTGATCCGGTTAGTACCGGCGTAGGAATGGGGGCGGTTATAACAACAAACCGGTCAACGTCTGGCGCGGTCCGGATGTCCGGCCCGCGGTTTACGGTCAACGTTGAGCGCAGGTTTCGTAATTCTCTTATAACCGCATCGCAATCGAGAGACGGACCTTGTCCGTCCCTACGCAAGTAGCCGGGTCTTTTCTTAATGCACTATCTAAGGAACGACCCTGATGAAATACCACGCTTTATCCCTGATCTGCCTTGCAGTTCCCCTGACGCTGCCGGCCTATGCAGACGACCACGCAGCAGACAAGCACACAGACGAGGCCGCACTGGATACGCAGACGGTCACCGCCGATTTCCGCAAAACCGACGTACAGCAGATTCCCGAGGCCGTCACGGTAGTGGGCAGCGAACAGATTGACGCCCGCTCCGCCGAGCATCTGGAACAGGTGCTGAGTTTTGCCCCCAACGTTAACTTCGCTTCCGGTGCTTCCCGCGGCCGTTACTTTCAGATCCGTGGCATCGGTGAGCGCAGCCAGTTCACCGACCCGGTTAATCCGTCGGTGGGTGTATTGATTGACGGCATCGATATGACGGGTTTAGGTGCTGCCGCCACGCTGTTCGATGTACAGCAGGTGGAAGTTCTGCGCGGCCCGCAGGGCACCCGTTTCGGTGCTAACGCTCTGGCTGGCATGATTAATATCACCAGCACAGAACCCACCAAAGACGTCAGCGGTTATGCGTCGGCCAAAGCCGGCACTTATTCCTCTTACGGCATTGGCGGTGCGGTTTCCGGCAGTTTAAGCGACAGCGTTCAGGCGCGTATTGCGGTGCACGGTTTTGAGTCCGATGGTTATATGGAAAATGATTTTCTCAATAAAGACGATACCCAGAATTACGACGAGAAAATCGCCCGCGCCAAGCTGAACTGGCAGCCATCAGACAGCAGCGAATTAAAACTGACGCTGCTGTACGCCGATATTGATAACGGCTACGACGCGTTTACGTTTGATAACAGCCGCCATACCTTATCGGACGAGCCCGGCAACGACAGCCAGGACACCAGTGCATTGTCACTGGCGTGGAATCAGGATATTAATTCCGCACTGCGTTTTGAAAGTACCTTCAGTGCCAGTAACAGCAGTGCGGAATACAGTTACGACGAAGACTGGGCATATCTGGGAATGCACCCTGATGAGTACTCTTCTTTTGATCAGTATCTGCGTGATTACGACCGCAACAGTATTGACCTGCGTTTATTGTCCGGCGTGGACGGCCGTCTGTTTGCCGACACTACTGACTGGGTGGTGGGTGTTTATTACATGAACCGCGGCGAAGATATGAAACGTCATTACACATACAACACGGGCCCTTACCGCAGTGAACTGGATATCACCTCCGCTTCCGTTTACGGCGAAATGAAAACCTGGTTTTCTCCGGCGTTGAGTCTGACTTATGGCCTGCGCGCCGAGCAATGGCAGAATGATTTTAACGACAACGCCGGTATCGATGACGACACCGACGAAACCCTGTATGGCGGTAAAATCATACTGGAAGGGCTGCTCGCCAATGACCATCTGGCCTATCTGTCTTTGGCCAGGGGCTATAAATCCGGTGGTATTAATACCGATCCGGATATTTCAGAAGACAACCGCATCTTTGATACCGAGTTTAATAATACCGCTGAACTGGGCCTGAAATCTTCGTTACTGAACGACGATCTGCACACCCGTATTGCGGCTTTTTATATCCAGCGTAAAGATCAGCAGGTCAAAAGTTCTTATGCGATTCAGAACCCGGATAACAGCATTACCTTTCAGGATTATCTGGCTAACGCAGCGGAAGGTAAAAACTATGGTCTGGAACTGGAAAGCCGCTGGGATCTTTCTGAACGCCTGAACTGGATGCTCAGCTATGGCTGGCTGCAAACGGAATTTGTTGATTACCACTACGATACGGCCGATGGCGAATACAACAAAGACGGTCGTCAGCAATCCCATGCGCCGCAATACAGCCTGGCAACGGCGGTGAATTACGATCTGACCAACGCACTGTCATTCCGTATTGAGAGTGAAGCCAAAGACAGTTTTTATTTTTCTGACAGCCATGATGAGCAGGCTAAATCTTACGTGCTCTGGCACGCGCGCGTTGCTTACCGCATCAGCCAGCTGGAGCTGGCATTCAGCGGCCGTAACCTGACGGATGCGGACGTGGAAACCCGTGGCTTCGGTGGCTTTGGTAACGATCCGCGCGATGGCTATGCTGAACACAGATATGTACAGCTGGGTGAACCACGTACCTTTATGGCTGAAGCAAAATACACATTTTAATGAATCACACAGCAGGGTGTCTCACCCTGCTTAACCGGAGAACACCATGGAAATTTCTGCAGAAATCAGCAAGTACCCGTTGGCGGATGATTACCTTCCTTATATTAAAGGCTTTATTGACCGCCTGAATCAGGTGGAAGGGTTAAGCGTCGTCACCAACACCATGAGCACTCAGATTTTTGGTGACTATGATCTGGTGATGGATACCTTAAAAACGGAAATCAAAGCCAGCTGGGAAGAATTTGGCCGCGCCATCTTCGTAGTCAAATACATCGCCCGTAATCTTGATCCGGCGTTAAACCCTCATGGCTGAGGGTCTTTAATCTCAACCAACGGACACTGTTATGAATGATATTTTAACCGGGATTCAGCAGGCCGCGGTGGCCATGAGTATCTGGGAAATCATTGCTGTGGCACTGGGCATTGCCTACCTCCTGCTGGCGATGAAGCAGAATATTCTGTGTTGGTATGCCGCTTTTTTCAGCACCATCATTTTTATCTGGCTGTTCTGGGATGTCAGCCTGTTGATGGATTCAGCACTCAATGTGTACTACCTCATTATGGCGGTGTACGGTTGGTGGCAATGGCGCCGCGGGGTGACACAGCCGGAGTTGCCTATTTCTGTGTGGTCCGCGCGCCGGCATCTGCTGGTTATCGCCGGCGTGATAGCCGCCAGCCTGGTCAGTGGCTGGCTGCTCAGCCATTACACCTCAGCGGCTTACCCGTACTGGGATTCTTTTACCTCCTGGGGCGCGGTGGTAACCACTTATATGGTGGCCAGAAAAGTGCTGGAAAACTGGCTCTACTGGATCGTCATCGATACCATCGCCGGTATTCTTTATTTTAATAAAGAGCTGTATTTAACCTCAGCCCTGATGGTGGTGTATGTGATTCTGGTGATTATCGGCTGGTTCCGCTGGCTGCCCCAATACAAAGCGCAGAACCGCCATGACAACCCGGATAGCGATCATAAACTGGCCACCCCGGCGGCCTGGCAGGTAGGTGAAAAACTTCCTTGATTGAACATATTCTGGCCGACTGGCCATTATGGGGGCTGAACACGTCAGCCCCGTCTATGGCGCAGGTAAAAACGCTGCCGGGTGGGCTGACCAACCGCTGTTTTCTGTTGTCGCTGGAGGGCGGGCCGGATGCCGGTCAATATGTGCTGAGAGTGGAAGGCAAAAACTCAGCAGCCCTGGATATCAACCGTGAAGCGGAATATGCCGTCCATCAGATGGCTGCCGCGAAAGGACTGACTCCCGCTATTGTCTGCCGCCCGGTTGATAAACATTACTGGATTCGCCGCTATGTCCCCGGGCGCACTCTGACAGACGATGATCTGACGCCAGCGCGTATCCGCCGGATGCTGGATAAACTGCAGAGCCTGCATCATGCCACAGTCCCGGCAGGCGTTCCGCACCTCAGCGTGACCGATAAAGCCGGGTATTATTGGGACATGCTCTCAGCGCAGGGAACCCCGGCCTGTATTCTGGATATGCGCGCCCCACTGCAACAGTGCATGCATGCCATGCCGGATCAGCGCCGCAGTCTGTGCCACATGGACCCGCTACCCGCCAACTGGATCGAAAATGACGCCGGAGAACTGATATTGCTGGACTGGGAATACGCCGCCATCGGCCATCCGCTGTGGGACATCGCTGCATTGTTTCAGGCCGCCGGCCTCAGCCAGGAACAGGAGCACAGCCTGCTGCTGGACGGGCTCAATCAGAAATACAACGCCAGCTGGCGTCAGGCCAAACGTCAGATGCAGTATCTGTCGGTGTTATGGTATGGCGCGCAGAGGCTGTGGTCTGCTGAGCACCTGGCACAGGAGCTCAGTGCTCTGCAGAACGGCGCACCAGCAGCTTAGTCATAAACTCCGCCGGGTCTTTCTGCAGGGCCATTTCCCCCTGGGTCTGCTGTTGAATCCGGCGGGTCAGCAGACGGCTCAGCCAGAAGCGCAGTGCCGCACCACGCAGCATTAAATTCCAGTTGTTAAGTTCATCGGCGGTGAGTTCGCGCACCTCACTGTATCCCTGCTGTAAGGCTTCGGCGCAGCCGGCTTTCCATTCCCCCTGTTCATTGCAGCACCAGTCGTTGGCAATAATGGCGAGGTCGTAAAGGAAGGTGCCTTCACAGGCGTTATACAGGTCAAGAATGGCACTGGCATTGCCGTCGGCATCAAACAGGGCGTTATCATGAAACAGATCGCCGTGAATCCAGCCATGGGGCAGGGTCAGCCACTGTTCGCGATGGGCCTGCTGGAATGCCAGCTCTTCATCCAGAATGGCCTGCTGCTCAGCACTCAGGTCCGACTTTAATTCCGGGCTGATATTGATCCACCAGTCGAAACCGCGGGAGTCTGCGCGGCGCGGATGCAGATCATCCGCCGCCAGGTGCAGCTCCGCCAGCGCCCGGCCAATAGCACGGCAATGCTGCGGCCGGGGATCGGCAATGTGCGATCCGGACAGTCGCTGACAGAGAATGGCCGGCTTATGTTTGAGGTCATGCAGCCAGATATCATTATGATCAATCAGTGGCGCCGGCACATTCAGCCCACGACGGCCGAGGTGACGCGCCAGACGCACAAAGTCGCGCACTTCGTCGGTATGATGATGCTCAAACAGAGTAAGTACATACTCACCGGTTGAGGTGGTCACAAAGTAGTTAGTGTTTTCTATGCCTGCGGCGATACCCTGGTGCGAAACGAAGGTACCTAAATCAAACTGGGCGATAAAATCTGCGACGTCCTGATGGCTCAGGGTGGTGTATACCGACATGCAATATTCCGGAAACTTCTACAGGTAGAGGGATGGTAGACGGATCATGACGTGCTGAACAGACAAGGGCCGCTCCGGTGTCGCAATCAGATAACCGAAGCGGACGTTTGCGCCGGGTCTCCGCCTGACCACATGGCAAAGCGGGCTTACCAGCGGAAAATCACCCATTTGGGCACGCGCATATTGGGGTTGTCCTTACGGACGAACTCACCACTTTCCTGCTCGGACGGGATCAGATAATACGCCGGGCCCTGCTTGGGTACGACTTTGATCTCGGACACCTCACCGTTTACCCGGAACTCATAATAGGTATTATCGCCGTCATTGCGGATGGTAATGGTTTCCGCCGGTTCAGCGGCGCTGGCGGCCACCGCGGTCAGCAGACTGATGCCCATCAGGGCTGAGGCCAGCAGGCCTTTCAGACGTTGTTGTGGCTTCATGGTAAACTCGCCTCAGTTTAAGAATTCAGTTCCGTCATTGTACGTGCTCACAGGCGGAAACCCCAGTTCAGGAATGTATTCATGTCAAAACCCGTTGTCCTGGTCGATGGTTCGTCCTACCTGTTCCGTGCTTTTCACGCCATCCCGCTGCTGACCAATTCCAAAGGTCTGCACACCAATGCTGTGAAAGGCGTAATCAGTATGATCCGCAAACTGCAGAAAGATTTCGAAGACAGTCAGCTGATTGTGGTCTTCGATGCCAAAGGTAAAACCTTCCGCAGTGATATTTATCCGGAATACAAAGCCCACCGCCCGCCGATGCCGGACGAGCTGCGCGAACAGATCGAGCCGATTCACAATATTATCCGTGCCATGGGGCTGCCACTGCTGATCATTGACGGTGTCGAAGCCGACGACGTGATCGGCACTCTGGCCGCTCAGGCCATTGATCATGATCTGCCGGTGGTGGTGTCCACGGGTGATAAAGATATGGCGCAGCTGGTTAACAGCCATGTAACCCTGATCAACACCATGACCGACACCACCATGGATGTGGACGGCGTGAAAGAAAAATTCGGCGTCCCGCCGGAACATATCATCGACTATCTCGCCTTAATGGGTGACAAGGTCGATAACATTCCCGGCGTGCCGAAGGTCGGTGAAAAAACTGCGGTTGGACTGGTGGCCGGGCTGGGTAGCCTGGAAGATATTTACGCCAACCTCGACGAGGTAAAAACACTGGATTTCCGCGGCGCCAAAACGCTGGCACCGAAACTGGAAGAGCACAAAGAACAGGCGTTTTTATCCAAAGAACTGGCCACCATTAAATGCGATGTTGAGCTGGAATTCGGTTTAAGTGACGTTAAAAGTACTGAAACCGATAAAGATGCCCTGCTGGAATTATTCCGTAATATGGAATTTAAGGCCTGGATTGCCGAACTCAGTGGCGACGCCCCGGCCGCGAAAAAATCCACCTCAGCCAGCAATAACGACGGCTCCGTCCCTGGTGCGGATATTGAACTGCCGCCAGCGTTCGAGGGCGACGTTGAATACGCCATTGTGTATGAACAAAAAGATCTCGATGCCTGGCTGGAAAAACTGAAAGCTGCTGAGCTGTTTGCCTTCGATACCGAAACCACCTCCCTCAATTACAAAGAAGCCCGCATCGTCGGTCTGTCTTTTGCAGTGGAGGCCGGTAAAGCGGCCTACGTGCCAGTGGCACACGATGAAGTCTGCGTACCAGAGGGTAAAAACCAGCTGAACCGCGAAGACGTACTGGCACAGCTGAAGCCCATTCTGGAAAGCAGCGACCACAAAAAAGTCGGTCAGCATATGAAATACGATATGCATGTGCTGGCCAATCACGGTATTCATATGCGCGGCGTGCAGTACGACACCATGCTGGAATCTTATATTCTTGATTCCGTCGCCCCCCGCCACGATATGGACAGCCTGTCGCTGAAATATCTGGGCCATAAAACTATATCGTTTGAAGAAATCGCCGGTAAAGGCGCCAAACAGCTGACCTTTAATCAGATCGCCATCGATACTGCCGGTCCTTATGCTGCCGAAGACGCCGATATTACTCTGCGTCTGCATCAGCACCTGTGGCCACAGCTGGAAAAAACCGGACGCTTAAAAGAGGTGTTTGAAGATATTGAAATGCCGGTCATGCCGGTGCTGTTTGCAATGGAAGAAAACGGTGCCTTAATCGATGCCGATAAACTGCACGAACAGAGCCAGCAGATTGACGTGCGCCTGCAGGAACTGGAACAGGAAGCCCATAACGAAGCCGGCCAGGTCTTTAATTTAGGTTCGCCGAAACAGCTGGCCGAAATTCTGTTTGAAAAACAGAAGCTGCCGGTGAAAAAGAAAACCCCCAAAGGCGCACCATCCACCGCGGAAGAAGTGCTGCAGGAACTGGCCGACGATGGTTATGATCTGCCCCGTTTAATTCTGGAAAACCGTGGCCTGGCGAAACTGAAAAGTACCTACACCGACAAACTGCCCACCATGATTGCAGCCGATACCGGCCGTGTGCACACGTCTTATCATCAGGCAGTGGCGGCTACGGGGCGTTTATCTTCCACCGACCCTAACTTGCAGAACATTCCGGTACGCTCCGAACAGGGCCGTAAAATCCGTCAGGCCTTTATTGCCCCGCACGGGTACAAACTGGTCGCGGCAGACTACAGCCAGATTGAACTGCGTATTATGGCGCATTTATCAGGTGATAAAGGCCTGCTGGACGCCTTCGCGCAAGGTCGTGATATTCACCGCGCCACCGCCGCCGAGGTATTTGATACCGCAGAAGACGAGGTGACCGATAATCAGCGCCGTGCTGCCAAAGCCATCAACTTCGGTTTGATTTATGGTATGTCAGCCTTTGGGCTGGCGAAACAGATTGGCGTCGGCCGGGGTGAAGCGCAGGAATACGTTAATCTGTATTTTCAACGCTACCCGGGGGTGCGTGATTATATGGATAACACCCGAGAGCAGGCCAAAGAAAATGGCTTCGTCGAAACCATTTTCGGCCGCCGCTTATACCTGCCGGAAATCCGCAGTAAAAATGCACCACGTCGCCAGCACGCTGAGCGCACGGCGATCAACGCCCCCATGCAGGGCAGTGCCGCCGACATCATCAAACGTGCCATGATACAGGTATACCAGTGGCTGCCGGAGAGTGGCTGCGATGCCCGTATGTTAATGCAGGTACACGATGAATTAATTCTGGAAGTAAAAGAAGATCAGGCAGAAAAATTCGCCACCGAACTGAAAGCACAGATGGAAACGGCGGCCGAATTAGCCGTACCTCTGGAGGTTGATGCCGGTATTGGCGATAACTGGGAACAGGCGCACTAATTTCATCGTCCGCTCCGATACGCCGCAGGAGCTGTCCACTTCTGCTGCATTTCTCGTTCCCACGAGGGAGCATGGGAACAATAAAAAAACAGGAACGAGAAAAAACAGGAACAAGGAAACGGGAAAGCGTAAGAGCGAAAAAGCCCGTTAACGTTAAGCAGAATTAAAGCTGCATCAGTTTATCATTCAGCACCAGCCAGCCTGCCGGGTCTTTAATCACCTCATCAACATCTGTTGCATGCCATATTTTATCCAGCCCCCGGTTTTTAAATAATTCATACATCATCATCGAAGCCGGGCCTGCTTTGCTCTTATCTCCGAATCCGGATTAGCCGTACCACTGGAAGTTGATGCTGGTATTGGCGGGAACAGGGAACAGGCGCACGAATCATTTGCACCTGAAACTCTGATATTCTGACACTCCTTTAAAAGGTACGTAAGTACATAAAATAATTAAAAAAAGAAACTATCGTACCTTTATCAATTCATTGCGCTTCCGCTAAGCGACAAACTGCCTGACACTTGCACTGTCATTAATTCATTTGTCAACATGCTCTTCTGACAAGCAAATTTAAACGAACGCGTTATCTTCTTTTATTGCTTAACTTATTCATTTTACTCAGATTTATTCCCTTCCTTATTTTTATTATTTGCTTTATTCATCATTAGCGACTGATTTTTATTTATTTAAAACCCCGGATTTCTTAGCAAAAAATTACGAAAAAAGACAAAGAAACAAATAGTCATCCGTCACAATTTCTTTTATCGTCTTCGCAAAATGTCTAATGCCAGAAAAGCACAGCCTGCGCGCTGTTCACCATAAAAATCAGAATGCCAGAGCAAAGGTATCAAGGCCTGTTATGAAGCATGATCTAGCCAGCGATGGTTTCTCCGAGTTTGATCAGGAGTTGTTGTTAAAACAGCTGCATGTTGTCAATAGCCGCCTTGATACAGAATGGTCTTACCAAGGTGAAGGTCATACCGCGACCCTGGTACTGGAAAAAAAATCGTCCTCTGAAAAACATGTTGTGCAGCCACATTTTGGCCACTTATCTTCTTCCCCGATGCTTCCCTCATCGCAACTGGCTACGCCGCCACTGGAATGGCCAATACGCATCATGGCGTTACTGGAGCTGCTGAAAAAAGCCGGTAATCATGCAGCCGCAAGCCATGACACCCATGACGAGCTTCCTGAACAGGACGATACGCCGGAGACGGGCCGGATATCCTGCAGAATAAAGCAACTCAGTCAGCAGGTTTCCACCCACAAAGCTTTCAGAATCGAACTCGATGGCTACCCGGCAGACATCCGGCACGAGCAGGGTGAACTGATGGTTTGCAGTCCTGTCGCTCCCCAGTCGCTGGCGGAAGCACTGATTAATCAGCCCTTCTGTTCAATACTGGCACAGGATAATCCCGCACCGCTTGCCGAAGTGGATGCCTCTGCAGACAAGCATGAAAACCTTACTCTTTTCCCGCTGAATTCTCTGCTCTGGTGCCTGTGCCTGCAGGAGCCGTTGTCAGCGCCCGGCCGGCAGACACTGATGAGCTACCGCTATCAATTACGCGAATGGCCGGACTATTCCGTTCTTTTCCGCAATGAAAAAATTCTGCAGCTGACAGCCGCGTTTATTAAACGGCCGGCCGCCATCCAGGATGTAACTCGCATTACCCGGGCGACGGAAGACGAAGCGGCACGCTTTATCAATGCCTGCCAGACCACCGGTATCCGCCTGGACACTCAGCCTCTCAGCCAGGCAGAGCAACCGGCGGCTTCCGGCAGCAATACAGAAGGCAGTAAGAACCCTCAGCAAAAGCAGCAGTTATCCCTGCTGGCCAGTCTGCGTAATAAACTCAAAGTGGCTTTTTCGTAATGCAGTTACACAACAAGATTCTGTTTATTGGCCCTATGGGGGCAGGAAAAACCACGGCCATACAAACGCTCAGCGATCAGGCCGCGGCGACGACGGAAGTGCAGAATTCCAACCGCGCACTGTACGATAAACAGACCACCACAGTCGCGATGGATTACGGTTCAATTCAGCTGGACGACAATCAACAGATTCATCTGTACGGCATTCCCGGACAAAAACATTTTGAGCCCGTCTGGCCTGTGATCGCTAAAGGCGCTATCGGTGCAATTTTACTGGTCAACGCCAGTCATCCCGACTGGCAGAACGATACCCTGTATCTGTTACAGGCCTTCCGCGCACAGGTTGCCAGTGGCAGCGTGGTGGTGGCCGCCAACCGCACGGACGATGCTCAGCTGCAGCAGTTACAGCAGATTCTGACAAGCCATCAATACTATCTGCCGGTCCTGCTGACGGACCCCAGGCAGCGCGATGATCTGGTGCTGGCCCTTGAGATATTGATTGCCAACCTTGAAGTTGAGACCTGTATTCATGACTGATGTGTCTAACCCGCTGATTTCCAACACCCTTAAAGCTGCTTTTCTTGAGCAGCTTAAGACGGCCTCTGCCAGACACAGCGACATAGAATATCTGTCACTGTCGACCTCAGACGGCTATGTGCTGTGCAATACCATCCCACAGGACAGTAATATTGATGCCAGCCGTCTGGCCGCGATGTCAGCTTCCTTCTGTGGTATCAGCCATGGTTTAACAGAACAGGCCGAAAAGCAGCCTTTTGAAGGCAGTCTGATTGAAACCGGCAATGGTCTGCTTGTGTGTCGCCAGATCCAGCACGGGCGCCACGAAGTGGTGTTGCTGGGTGTTTTTTCCCCCTCCACAACGCACGGTGTTGCTCTGTGGGCACTTAATAACGTTGCCAGAGAAACACTGGCGATTCTCACACATTACAACTGAATTCCCGGAGATAACTATGGGCAATGTAAATGAAACCCTGAATAAACTGCTGGAAACTGACGGCGCCCTGGTGGCCGCTCTGGTCGACTACAGCACCGGTATGCTGCTCGGTTCCGCCGGCAGTGGTATTGATCTTGAAATCGCTGCGGCCGCCAATACGGAAGTCGTGCGCGCGAAAATGAAAGCCATTGACATGCTGGGCCTGGATGAGCAGATCGACGATATTCTGATTACCCTCAGCAGCCAGTATCACCTGATCCGCCCGATGAGCACCGACCGTAACCTGTTTATTTATTATGCTCTGGATACGGATAAAGCGAACCTTGCGCTGGCCCGCCGGGCATTGCGTATGGCTGAAGAAGGGCTCAGTGTTTAATCCGTTCAGGTTCTGCATCAGCAGAACCTTTTTCCTTTTCTTTCCTTTTCTCCCCTTTTTCCTTTTCCCAGAGCCTTACCCCTTTCTTAAACAGATTCATTGACTGTTGATCAATGACTGACGTTTTCCCTTTTATTTCCTTTACAGAAAAATGCAGCCTTGATTGTTGCCCGGCGGAACAGTCACAGGATGATCGAACATAGCGTTTCAGTAAAAACTCCCGGCGGTTTCAATACTCAGACAGTTAATCGCTTCCTGTTCAATGCTTAAAGGAGTACAGAAACATGGCAGATAACCTGATCGATTATCAAGGTAAAACCGTATTAATTACCGGTGCAGCCACCGGCATAGGTAAAGCAACCGCGCTGGCATTCGCCAGACAGGGAGCCAATATCGTCATCGGTGACGTCGATGACAGAGCAAAAGATACGGCGGCAGACATCAAACAACTGGGAGCAGAATCTCTATTTGTAAAAACGGATGTATCCGATGCCAGCGCGGTGGAAAATCTGGTCAGTGAGGCGGTAGCCCGGTTCGGGAAACTGGATGCCGCTTTTAATAACGCCGGTCTGCTGCCCCCGACGGCACCGCTGGCGGAACAGTCTGCGGAAGATTTTGACCGTATTATCAGTGTCGACCTGAAGGGTGTTTTTAATTGCATGAAATATGAGATTCAGGCAATGCTGAACACTGGTGGCGGTGCCATTGTGAATACGGCTTCTGTAGCCGGGGTGGTCGCTGATCCGGGCATGGCGCCCTATGTTGCTGCCAAGCATGGCGTGGTCGGATTAAGCCGGGCTGCGGCTCTGGACTACGCCACCCAGGGAATCCGGGTAAATGCTCTGGCGCCAGGGCTGGTTGAATCCAATATGACCAGACGCTGGTTAGATGATCCGGAATTCGTCGATCAACTCATGGCAAACAGCCCGGTAGGGCGCGCGGCCAAACCCGAAGAGATGGCCGGCATGGTATTATTCCTGTGCTCGGATGCGGCCAGCTTTGCCACCGGGCAGGTTTATCTGAATGACGGTGGCCAGACAGCACATTGATTAAATGAACCGTCAGGGGTTAATTCCCCTGACGGTTCAGAATCTTAGTTTTGCAATCCTGTCCATATGCAGAGTGCCCAGATACAGACCATCGTTTTCCGGCTGTACTGACGTCACTTCACCAATGGCCACCGCGGCCTGATCATGGAAGCTCTGTAATATCTCCCCATCTTCATTTATCTGCAGAATAAATCCATAAGGTTCCGGCACAGGTGCCAGTGCTTTCGGTAAACGGGCCAGCAGGTTTTTCAGCCAGGGTTTATCATGAATTGCATCCACCAGTGCCGGTCTCAGGCCATACATAGCGACCCAATAACTTCCGTCCGCAGCGCGCGCGATACCATCCGGCATGCCGGGTAAGCCTTGCGTAATAATTTCTGACTGTCCGGCTTTTTCACCCTTCAGCCAGACCTTACGGATCTGATAACGGAAGGTTTCATTAATCATCACATAATGCTGGTCCCGGGCCACTGCCACGCCGTTAGCGAATGCCAGCTGATCCGCCAGCAGCGTCAGGGTGTTATCATCCGGGTTGAGTGCAAACAGGCGCCCGGACGGACGACCATCAAGAATATCCTTGACGATGTCCGTCAACGGATAACGCTGACTGGCGTCGGAAAAATAAATGGTGCCATCCGCACCAATATCCACATCATCCACAACGCCCAGTTTTTTGCCTTCAAATGTATCGGCCAGGACGGACAGATGACCGTCCTGGGTCAGGCGTAACAGGCCTTTATCTGCATCCGCAATAATCAGATTCTGCTGCCCGTCAAAGTGCAGCCCCAGCGGCCGCCCACCGGTATTGGTTAAGGTTTCCCAGCGCTTATTCCGGCAACGCCGCAGAATAGCGCCCTCCAGGGTTCCGGTGTACAGACAGCCATGATGATCACGGGCAACATCTTCACCGCCCTGTTTACCGGCCGGCAGTTTTATTATCTCTGCCGACTGCAGTCTGTCATTTTTCGCAAGAGCGCCACTGAAGGTCTGTGCCGGCGGTACCTGTACACTGATGGCATCAACCGGAGCCGGGCTTAAAACAAGATAGAGGCCACTGGCAATCACCAGCAGGATGAGAATCTGAAAGAGTATTTTCATAGGGCTGCTTCTGTTGTTGTTATTTTAATAAACAGACTATTACAGCTTATGGAGCGTTTGACTAATGCCTGTTGTGCCAGATCTGCATTGATCCGTTTTATTCAGGAGGGAATACTTTGACACAGTTACGTCCGGCGCCTTTAGCGGCATAGAGGGCTTCATCCGCCATATTGGTGACCGTTTTGGGCAAGGTATCCGGTTCAGCGATCAGACTGACAACGCCGATGCTGGCGCTCACATTCAGCGGCAAACCATTGTAGCGGATAACGATCTCAGTAATCTTCTGACGCAGACACTCAGCTTTTTCACCAGCGCTGTGACGGTCAAGGCCGGGCAGAATAATGGCAAATTCCTCCCCCCCATAGCGCGCCACACAGTCAAAATCACGCGAGAAAAATTCCTTCATCATGGCTGAGACTTTTACCAGACACTGGTCTCCGGTGAGGTGGCCGTACTGGTCATTAAAGGATTTAAAGTGATCAATATCGAGCAGTATCAACGCAAGCTGCTGTTGCTGGCGGTGAGAACGATATATTTCTTTCTGCAGTACCTGATCGAAATAGCGGCGGTTATACAGGTTGGTCAGGGCATCGGTGATGCTCAGCGTCTGAAGATCACGATTTGCGCGTTTTAATTCCTGTGTCGTTATCTGCAGTTCATGAGTCCGTTCTGCCACCCGCCGCTCCAGATTCAAGCTGTGTTCTTTCTGCACCTGCAGTAATTCATACTGGGCTTTTTCGCGCAGATTTCTTTCTGAATTAATCCGCTCTGCCAGCGCAAATGACAGCAGAACAATCTCAATAACAAAACCAATGGTCTGGGTATATTCGGTTATGTTATTGAACGGCAGAACACCGCGCAGCATCAGTACATAAATAAATGTGCCGATTACAATCATCGACCAGGCCACAGCAAAAATTGTCGCCGAACGGCTCCCTTTCCATGCCAGGTAAACCGCCGTGATCAGACTGCACATAGTAGAGAACATCGACATAGCTTCAGTATGCAGAAGCTCAATCGAAAATCCGGTGCTATAAATGACCAGAGACCCCAGCCAATAGACCAGTAACAGGGTATTCATGTGCAGCGGCCAGCCGCCTTCTTTTTTCAGGTCGAGAAAGTAACGCATAAACAGGGTTGCCGTCACAAAGCCCAGCATGGCGCCGATGCCATAGGCATGAAGACGGAACCAGCTGAAGTCCCCCCACAGCAGATGATCCCCGAGCCCGGTTTTCGCCAGAATAAACAGGATGATGGATGCCAGATACATCGAGTACATAAAGTACATCCTGTCGCGGGTAAACATCCACAGCGACAGGTTGTAGAGAAACATCACGGCTAATATGCCGAACAGAAACGCATAAATACTGTGAAAGTGAAGCTGGTAATCGGTGTAGGCTTCTTCATTCCACAGGAACAGCGGCAACAGATAGTTATAGGTGGTTCTGGTTTTCAGCAGCAGGGTAACGGACTCATTACCCTCGAGAATCACCGGAAAAAGCGTACTGGCGTTGTGCCGGTAGCGGGTTTCCGGGTCCCGGGTCAGACCCGCTCTGAATTCCAGCAGCTCTCCGCTGACACCGTCTTTCTGGTAAAAACTGACTTCCCGGTAATTACTCCAGCGCAGTTCCAGCAGCCGGTAAGCGGCAACATCACTGTCGTTGTGCAGATTAACCGCGACCCAGGCCGGATGCTGACTGCGCGGCGGATCGAGAAGAATGGAAGTGGCCTGCTGCCAGGGAAGTTCATCATAAAGGTTGAGGACGTCACCGGCCGACAGATCCTGATCGTCGAAGAAATAGTAGATTTCACTGTAATCAATCTGCTGATCTTCTGACGTGCTGATGTCCAGAGCCGATACGCTCAGGCTGAAAACGATACCCCACAGGGCAACAAACAGACTGACAAGCAGACGGTGGGAGGCCATGAATCCCCTGACATTGATACGCCACAAACAATCCCGGTCCCGCACGCCGGGTGTCCGGAAGGCCTGAAACTATCTGAGTATAGCCGTCAAATGCCGGGATGCCCGCCCCGCTAGGCGTCGCTGTTCTTTTGTTTACGATGAAGGATATAACGCCAGGTAAAGGCGATGATGGCCGTAAAGGAGAGGAAGACAGGTAACAGGCTGAAGATATAAGCGTGCAGACCCTTTTCGGCAATAAAGACGTAAATCGCCTGCCAACCCGACAGGTTGATGGCCTCACCGGTCTCCACATGATGCCCTGACACAGCGGCGGTGCTGAGGCTGTATATCACTGTGATGATCAGGCCGGCCAGGGCCGATATAGAGATGATGGTTTTCATAACGTACTGACTGCCGGTGTCGTGAATAAGCATTCCCACTATAGGAGCAGGCGCGCTTCAGTGCGAGCCAGATAATCCGCTTTGTCGGCGTTTTTTTACTGTCAGGAATTAAATTTTCAGAGTTCTTTCATAACCCGTTTTACCGCCGCCAGATGACGGCGGCTGACGGCCACGCCCTCATCCAGCCCGCGCAGATATACTTTGTGACCGCCACCGGGCTGGGCTTCGAGACGTTCAATCCGGCCGCGCGCCACCAGCGCACTGCGATGCACGCGCACAAACCGGTCGCCAAACTCATCTTCCAGCTGTTTCAGCGCATCATCAATCAGGGTTTCGCCACCGGTATGCCGCACGCTGACGTACTTCTGATCGGCATAAAAGTAAAATACGTCCTCCAGCGCAATCAGCTGCAGGCCATTGTGGGTACGGGCGCTTAAATGAGTCCGGGAACCGGCAGCCACCTCATTGTCCGGCTGTTTACCCAGCCATTCCACGGCGCGCTGCAGTGCCCGGGACAGATCCTCTTTACGGATGGGCTTGAGCAGATAGTCAATGGCGCGGACGCCAAACGCCTGCAGCGCATGTTCATCGTAGGCGGTGCAGAAAACCACAGCCGGCGGCTTCTCCTGTTTGGCAATTTCCGCCGCCACTGCCAGCCCGGTCATACCCGGCATCTGAATATCCAGCATCACCAGATCGGCATGCTGGCGCGCAAGCCAGTCCAGCGCCGCTTCTCCGTTACCGACGTCTCCGGCGCATTCAAATTGACTGTGTTCCTGCAGCAAGCGTTTCAGCCGCTCCCGCGCCAGTGGCTCATCATCCACCAGTAATACCCGGTAACTCATGGATTACTTTCTCCGTTGGCAGCCTCTGCCTGCGGTAACTGCAGACAGGCTATGTATTCTTCTTTCTCTTCCGTCACCTTCAGGCCGGCGTGCTCATCCCGGGCCTGCAGGCGCGCGCGGATATTGGCATGCGCAATGCCATTCCCCGGTTGCTGAATCCTTTTGCCGGCGCTGGTGCGCGGCAGACTGTTGCGGATCACCAGCCACCATTGACCGCTTTGTTCTGCACCCGGAGCCTGTTTCAGCTCAATACAGAGACTGCCCGGGTCCGGATTGGGCTGGATACCATGGTAAACCGCATTTTCCAGCAGTGGCTGCAACACCAGCTGCGGTACGGTGATGTCCGGCAGGGTATCCGGCAACTGCCAGCTCACCTGCAAACGCTCCCCCAGGCGCTCCTGCTCAATGGCCAGGTAACGCCGTCCCAGCTGAATCTCATCCGCCAGCGGCACCAGAGCATTGTCGTTCTTCAGTACGGCGCGGAACAGCTGAGCCAGATCCACCAGCATGGCTTCCGCTTTGTCCGGGTCCACCATAATCAGTGACGCGACCGTGTTCAGTGTGTTGAAGAAGAAATGCGGACGGATATTCGCCTGCAGCGCGGTCAGCCGTGATTTCAGTTCCGCCTGGGCCTTAAGCCGCCACTGACTCTGTACATAGAAGTAACGCAGAGCCAGAGCACCAAAAATACTGCTGATCAGGATATTTCGTACCACCCAGGGCCAGTCAATACCTGGCGCGGCCAGCGGCCACAGCATTTCGCCTGTTACACTGACGATCAAGGTCACCAGAGCAATGAAGCCCAGCGCCACTGCAGACGCCAGCGCTACCGATAAGCGCACCAGCAGCCGGCGCAGCTGACACAGCCCAGCCACTGACAGCAGACATACCCACTGCACAAAAAATGACATGACACTGAATCTTTGCCAGGAGAATGCCAGCAAAGGGCCTTCCATCAGGTTCAGTGCCAGTACCAGACCTTCACTGACCGCCAGCAGAATGATCACCGCCCGGGTATTACACAGATCCGGCAGGAAGAAAGCTTCCAGCAACCCTTGTTTATTGTCTTCCGATGGCACACTCACCCCACATGGGTCCTGATTCGTTGTTTGCTCACGCTAAGTCTCGCCTGCCCCCGCGCGTGGAGCAAGGGCCTGCATCACGAAGCGGGCGACAGAATCCGCCACGGGTTGGTATAATCCGCGCCGTTTCTCATATGCACAGCAGAATACAGAGGTTTTCATGACGGATTCATCCACCAATTCATCCTGGGGCGGCCGCTTCTCGGAGCCTGTCGACGCCTTCGTTGCCCGTTACACCGCGTCGGTGGATTTTGATCAGCGCATGTACCGTCAGGACATTCAGGGCTCTGTCGCCCATGCCAAGATGCTGTGCAAAGTCGGCGTACTGAGTGAACAGGAGCGCGATGATACTCTGCGCGGTCTGGAAGAAGTGCGCATAGAAATTGAACGTGGTGAGTTCAACTGGTCGGTGGAGCTCGAAGATGTGCATATGAACATCGAAGCAGCCCTGACCCAGAAAATCGGCATTACCGGTAAGAAGCTGCACACCGGACGCTCACGTAATGATCAGGTTGCCACGGACATCCGTCTTTATCTGCGCGACGAAACCGATACCATCACCGCCGAGCTGACCCGCCTGCAACAGGGCCTAATAGCACTGGCGGAAAAAGAAGCCGACACCATCATGCCCGGCTTTACTCACCTGCAGACCGCTCAGCCTGTTACCTTTGGTCATCACCTGCTGGCCTGGAACGCCATGCTGGAACGCGATTTCAGCCGTCTGCAGGACTGCCGTGCGCGGATGAACCAGCTGCCACTGGGCGCTGCCGCACTGGCCGGTACCACCTATCCGATTGACCGTCATTACACCGCTGAACTGCTGGGCTTTGATGCTCCCACCGAGAACAGTCTGGATTCTGTTTCCGACCGTGATTTCGCCATCGAATTCTGTTCTGCGGCGTCACTGATCATGATGCACCTGTCGCGTTTCTCCGAAGAGCTGGTGCTGTGGGCCTCCGCCCAGTTCCGCTTTATCGACCTGCCGGACCGCTTCTGCACAGGTTCCTCCATTATGCCGCAGAAGAAAAACCCGGACGTACCGGAACTGGTACGCGGCAAAACCGGACGCGTCTACGGCCATATGCTTTCCCTGCTGACGCTGATGAAGTCTCAGCCTCTGGCATACAACAAAGACAATCAGGAAGACAAAGAACCCTTATTCGACACCGTTGATACCCTGCGCGATTCCCTGCGTGCGTTCGCCGACATGGTGCCTAACCTGATTGCCCGCAAAGACGATATGCGCGAAGCTGCCCGCCGTGGTTTTTCCACCGCCACCGACCTGGCCGATTATGTGGTCCGCAAAGGTATTCCGTTCCGCGACGCCCATGAGATTGTCGGCAAAGCCGTGGCTTATGGCATCGACAAGGGGAAAGACCTGAGTGAAATGACGCTGGAAGAACTGCAGCAGTTCTCCGGCGATATCAGCGAAGATGTTTTTGACGTACTGACACTGGAAGGCTCTGTCGCCGCCCGTAACCATATTGGTGGTACAGCGCCAGATCAGGTGCGGGCAGCGGCAGCGCGGGCGAAAAAATCTATTAATTCCAGAAATTGACCTCAGGTAATATTGTTAGTCCCATGAAAGGTTTTGTTTACGCCGCAACCGGCCATATTGGTTATACCGAGCTGGCTATCCAGTCGGCCCGGACTCTCAAAGCCCAGTGTCCGGACTATCCGATTGACCTGTTCACAGATAAACCGGTTGACTGCGACGTATTTGACCGGGTGCATGTGTATGAAGAATCCTGGTTCCGGGCAAAGATCGACGCGCTCAGAGACTCTCGTTTTGAAAAAACAATTTTTATCGATGCCGATACCATTATCATTGATGATCTGTCTGACGCGTTCGACGTTCTCGACCGGTTCGATATTGCTGCCGTCCATGATCAGGGAAGAAACAGTAAACAATCACAGCTGTTGCATGAAATAACACTGCCCGAGGCCTTCCCTCAACTCAATACTGGCATGATTGCAGTGAAGAAAACGCCAGAGATAAAGGAATTTTTACTGAACTGGAAAACGAAATTGCAGGCATCCGCTGCTAATTACGCCCAGCCGCTATTCCGTGAACTTCTCTGGCATGCGCCATTAAAGCTCTATGTTCTTCCTGCTGAATACAACGTTATGCATCTGGACTGGCTGCGGGTGATCAACCATAAGCGGGGCTACCCAAAACTTATCCATAGCCCGAAACTCCATGAGTACATAAGCGGGAGCAGAGAAAAAGTTACCTGCTTATATGATCTTCTGGGTTTCAGGACTTTAAGAAATATAATCAACACACACAAGTTTAAACATACCCAAAGTATGCTCAAAATTCCCGATGAATACTTATTCGGACCGAATTCCCAGCGCTCAATACCGGATCGGATAAAAATCAGTATGTTGAAAAAACTTCTTAACAGCCCATTTTCCGACTGAGCAGCACTGAGGCATCGTCAGTTAAGACTGGGGGCTTTTCTTTTTAAACCAGCTCCCCACATTCACCACCTGCACAAAGCGGAACACCAGTATCGCGTGCATAACGCCGATAATGCCACCGACGGCGTAATCACCGGCTTTCAGCATGTCGACCACCAGCAGGGGCAATATCAGAATCGGGAACCAGGCCAGATAACGGTAGAACACCTTTTCAAAACGGCTTGTGGGCGCCACATCATTGGCATCTCCGGAAGCTGTCTGCGTCATTTTTTTATTGTTATTGGCCATGCTGCCACCTCCTCTCAGCGGATGTTATAGCTGACCACGTCCGTCCATTGTGGACCATTAGCCCTTGGTATACCCATCCCGGCAGAATCCGTCTGTCAGGGCCCGGCAAAACCGGTGCTGACTGCTAGGCTTACACAGAGGTTTTTGTCCATTGAGGTCGCTGTGCTCCGTCTGCCCACATTGTTTTTACTCATACTGTCAGTCACCCTGGGCGCCTGTGATTCCACTCCCAGGCCGGTGCGTGTGGGCACCAATGTCTGGCCGGGTTATGAACCTCTCTATCTGGCACGGGAAGAGGGCTATCTGCCGGACCGTGACGTACGGCTGGTCGAACTGCCGTCAGCCACGGATGTCATGAATGCTCTCAGCCTTGGTCATATCGAAGCCGGCGCACTGACGCTGGACGAAGTGCTGACGTTAATGGCAGACGGCGAAGACCTGGTGGTCATACTGATCTTTGATGTGTCCGCCGGTGCCGACGTACTGATGGCACGTGCCGGTATCAGCCGTCTGAGAGAACTGCAGGATCAGCGTATCGCGGTTGAAGTTACGGCGCTGGGCGCTCTGATGCTGCAGGCCGCCCTGGATCAGGGAGGACTGACCCTGGATGACGTGCATGTGGTGGCCGCCCCGCTGAACAGCCATATCAAAGCCTGGCGAGAGAATAGCATTGATGCCGCCGTCACCTTTGAGCCATACGCCACCGAACTGGAGCAGGCCGGTGCCCACCGCCTGTTCGACAGTTCGGCCATCAAAGGACAGATTGTCGATGTCCTCGCGGTTCAGCGTTCAGCACTGGAGCCTTTCGACCACCAGCTGAAAGTACTGGTGGAAGCCTATTTCAAGGCCCGCCAGCAGATTATCAATGATCGTGAACATGCTTATCAGATTATGAACCAGCGGCTGCGGCTGCCACCCTCAGAGGTCAGCCACATGTTTGACGGGCTGGAGCTGCCGGATCGTCAGCACAACTTTGCCATGCTCAGCGGTGAACCTTCCCGGCTTGAACAGAGCGCCCGCCAACTGGTGGACGTTATGACACGCTACGAATTGCTCAACCGTCACCTGTTCGTCAATGGCATCAGCCACCCGCACTTTGTGGAGCGGCAGCCATGACACGCGGAAAGCCCTATTCACTGCGTTACATCCTGCTGATCTGGTCCGTGCTGGCACTGGGGGTCACCTCTGTGACCATCAGCTATTTCCTGTATCAGGGGCTGACCAGCCAGTACACCAGCAGCTGGCTGAACAAAATGGAAGCGGAACTGACCAGCCTTAATCAAACCATTCAGGGACAACTGGTGAGTAATGACTGGAGTCTGGCCGACCGTTCTCTGACCCAGATGTCCACCCGCTACCATGTGCGCCATTTGTGCCTGGTGCTGGATGGAAAAGTGCGTCTGTCGACCCGCAGGGCAGATATCGGGCAAAGGTACGACACCGCGTCATTGCCCGCCGGTCTGGACCCGGAGAAAAACCACTATCAGACCAGCCAGGACGGCACTCAGTTTTATGCCCTGCTGCCGGTCAGCATACGTACAGGCAAATTACGCAACACAGAACGTGGCTGGCTTATCGCCCACTATGACACCCGCTATCAATACGAACAGCTGCTGCAGAAAACCGCGCTGCGCATTGCGCTGCTGCTGGGGCTGCTGAGTCTGTATGCTCTGGGGCTGAAGCAGATTGTGCAGCGTGAAGTCACCCGGCCACTGAATCGTCTGGTTGAATTTACCCAGTCACTGCGCGACGGGCATCTGGGTAATGTGATCCGCAGCCGCGCATCACAGGAGTTCTCCCAGCTGGAATCGGCTTTTAACAGCCTCAGCCGGCACCTGCAGCACACCGTACAGCAGGTGCACGATCAGTACATGCGCGATCAGGCCTTCACCCGGGCGTTTCCCGATGTGGCCCTGTTGATTGATAATAATGGTCTGGTGCGCAGCCGTTATGGCAACCATGAAAGCGCGATCCGGGAACTGAACCGGGATCTGATTGGCGAACACTTTGCCTGCTGGCTGAAAAACCATGAAGCCGACCGCCTGGAACAGTGCCGACACCAGGCCGTGACCACCCAGGACACGGTGATTGTCGAATTCCGCCACGGCGATTTTTTTATTGAATCGCGTATGGCGCCATTACTGGATGAATCGAACGCCGACCACGTGGTGACCAATGGCGTACTCTGGCTGATCCGCGACATCAGTGAGGTCAAACGCAAGCAACAGCTGATTGAATATCAGGCGAACTTTGACCCTCTGACCAACCTCGCCAACCGTCGTTTCGCTCTGCTGCACATCGAAAAGAAAATGGCGCATGCCCGGCGTATCGGTAAGTTTGGTGCGGTTCTTTTTATTGACCTCGACCACTTTAAAAACATCAACGATTCACTGGGCCACCCGATCGGTGACAGCATTCTGATTGAAATGGGCAGCCGTCTGTTACAGGCCGTGCGCGAAGAAGACCTGACGGCACGCCTGGGCGGCGATGAGTTTTTGGTGTTGTTCGATGAATTATCCGATTCCCCGGAAGCCTCAGCCAGTCTCGCCAGCGACTGCGCCGCGCGACTGCTGGACACCATCCGTGAACCTTTCCGGCTGGATATTCAGAACTTCCATCTGTCCGCCAGTATCGGGATTTCCCTGTATCCCTTCGTTAATCAGGATGCCAGTGATCTGATCCGTCAGGCCGATACCGCCATGTATCACGCCAAAAGTCAGGGACGCAACGACATCAGCCTGTATACCGAGAACATGCAGCAACAGACACAGGATAAGCTGAACCTGTTTAACGACCTGCATCAGGCCATTAATGATCAGAAGTTTGCCCTGGTCTTCCAGCCGCAATACAACAGCTCCGGAGCCATTACCGGTGCCGAGGCGCTGTGCCGCTGGAATAACCATGGCACGCCGGTACGGCCGGATATTTTTATCGCCGCGGCAGAAGAAACCAATCTGATCATCCCGCTGGGCCTCTGGATTCTGCAACAGAGCTGCCGCTATCTGAGGAACTGGCTCGACAACCGGCAATTGCCACCCAGCTTCCGCCGGCTGGCTGTTAATATCAGCCCGGCGCAGTTTATGGACCCCGGGTTTGAACATCTGGTTGATCAGTGCCTGCAGGAATACCGGCTGCCGCCCAACCTGCTGGAACTGGAAATCACCGAGAGCGTGTTCCTCGGCAATAAAGAGATCATCCGCAACAAAATGAAATCCCTGCACCAGCAGGGGCTGTCCTTCGCGCTGGACGATTTCGGCACCGGCTATTCATCGCTGAGCTATTTACAGAACCTGCCGCTGGATAAGCTGAAAATTGACCGCTCGTTCGTCACGGATATCGTTGCCGTATCCCAGCCGGCACGAATCGTCGATTCCATCATCCAGATGGGGCGCAGCCTGAATATGGAGATTATTGCCGAAGGGGTGGAAACCACAGAGCAGCGCCTCTACCTGCAGGCGCACCAGTGTTACCAGTATCAGGGCTTTCTGTTCAGCAAACCGCTGGAGGAAGAAGCATTCCTTGATCAACTGAGGCAGAATACAGAGATTCAATCCGCCTGAATCCGGTTGTTACCTGTTTTGCTGCCACTGGTTTATCACCCCAACTATTCCTGCCCGTTTCCGCAGAACCACCGTTTTGTGATGTCCAAATTCGTGCGCCTGCACGACTATTGCCAAGGCCATGGGCTGATCGGCAAAGACAACCTGTTCACGCCACCGAAAGCCACCCTTGCGGAACTGGAAACGGCCCACAGCCGCGAGTATCTCGATGGCCTGTGCGGCCAGACCATCGACCCCAGAGCCTGGCGCCGGGTCGGTGTTCCCTGGAGTGAAGGGCTGGTCGAACGCACGCTGACCGCTCCCAACGGCACCCTGCTGAGCGCCCGTCTGGCGTTGCAATACGGCATGGCCAGCCATCTGGCCGGCGGCACTCATCACGCCCATTATGACTTTGGCTCCGGCTTCTGCATCATCAATGATCTCGCCTATACCGCGCTGACACTGCTGCGCAGTGGTGAAGTAAATAAGCTGCTGATTTTCGATCTGGATGTGCATCAAGGCGACGGCACAGCTGCCATTCTGGCCCACGAGCCCCGGGCCTTTACCTGCTCTATCCATTGCCAGAAAAATTTTCCTTTCCGCAAATCGCACAGCGATCTGGATATCGGTCTTGATCAGGGGCTGACCGATGCCGCCTATCTGCGCGTGGTGGATGAGACACTGGTACGCCTGCTGGAAGAACAGCAGCCGGATCTGGTGCTGTACGATGCCGGCGCCGATGTCTGGCAGGGCGATGAACTCGGCCACCTCAACATCAGCCTCGACGGTGTGCGCGAACGGGATGAACGCGTGCTGCGACACTGCCTGCAACGACATACCCCGGTTGCCACTGTGATCGGTGGCGGTTACGACAAAGACCACGATCGTCTTGCCCGCCGTCATGCCATCGTGGTGGAAAGCGCCGCGCATCTCTTCCCTCAGTATCTCTGAAGCCTGCGCCGCTGGCACCGCCATTGCAAAACCCCTCAGCACACTGCAAAAGCGTTATCGCAGCCGGATTCTGCACCATAACCGGGCGGTTCTGATACGCCCGCTTCAATACCAACCTGTACCAACCTCAGGAGAGACTTTTATGATGGACAAAGTAACCATGACGGAAACCATCATCGCCGCCAAACTGGAAAAAGGGCTGAGCTGGGAAACCATAGCCACCGATCTCGGCATGTCGCCGGTCTGGCTGACCTCCGCCTGTCTGGGCATGAACAGCGCACCGGCAGAAAAAGCCCGCGCCATCAGTGAATACCTGGGGCTGGGGACAGACGTCAGCGCCGCACTTGAAGCCTACCCAACCAAAGTCTGGGACCAGACTGTCCCCACCGACCCGCTGATTTACCGCCTGTATGAAATCGTCGGCGTATACGGCGACACGCTGAAAGAAGTGATTCAGGAAAAATTCGGCGACGGCATTATGAGCGCCATCGACTTTTCTATGGAGGTGGATAAGGTCGAAGATCCCAAAGGCGACCGGGTGCTGCTGACACTGAATGGTAAATTCCTGCCCTATAAAAGCTGGTAGCGGACCAACCCTTTAACCGGCAGCCGGGCATGCTGCCGGTGACTTCATCAATACCCGCAATCAACGTCTGCATTTACAGCACGACCGTACCGGTTTAGCCTGTAGGCAAGAATAATAAAAAAACCGGTGATTCCCGTGACCCGCATACTGATTGTCATGCTGACACTGCTGCTGGCAGCCTGCCTGCAGAATAACTCATCCTCCTCCTCTGCTGACGCGCCCGGCGGTGGTGATTCCGCCGGTGACGGCGACTCCGGCTCGTCCGATGATGGCGATGACGGCAGCTCCGGCGAAGGCCCGGGTGACGGTACAGACCAGGAGCCCGGCGACGGATCAGACGGCAGTGGGGAAGATGATGTCGCCTGCGGCTGGACGCCGCCGGCGGAGTTCACACCGGCAGTCAGTCTGGGGAATACCGGCAACCGCGACACCTACGATATCGCCGCCTTCAATGAACGGACCGATCTCAACACGGATCTGACCGGCACCTGGGTGCTGATTCATAACACACATACCCGCCAGGACAGCGCCGGGGAACGTACCCGCCGCTGGCAAGAAACGCTCAATAAATTTATCTTTGTGATCCGTGACAGTGGCAGCGGTCCTGAAGTGGCCTCCTGCCAGACACCGGCGTTTGTATCACCCGGCGATACCGCCAGCCCGTTCAGCCTGCCCCTGTTCAACAGCGGCAACACTGCCGGCAGCGCGTCTGATCCACAATTTATGCTGGCCAGTAACAGTCGTATGACAGGGATAACGCTGGAAGATTTTGATTACCAGAATGGCAATCAACAGGTCCGCTTTGTCAGCCAGAACACGGTTGCGGTGAAGGTTTCGCCTGCCGTCACGGCGCTGGGCAGCCATACCCTGAACATGACCTATGGGCCGGAAATCATCAGCGCCGCCAACGAAGAAATCTGGTGTCTGCAGCAGCAGATGGCCCTGAGTACCACTCAGGCCTGTGCTTCTGATCCCCAGCCAACTCAGATGACCCTGCAACTGAAAACCGTCAGTAGCCAGGGCGTTGCCTCTTTCCAGCGCTGGCAGGAAGGGCAGGGCCGCCTGTCGGTGCAGTTCTACCGCGACGCAGCCGCACGCCAGTATGCGGTGCTGCAGGAAGACCCGGCCAGCGCGCTCAGTGCCACCTTTGGCAGCCGCAGCTTCAGTCTCAATAGCCAGCTGGCGAACGGCCGGACCTACAGCAATAGCGATATCAGCGCCACCTCGGATTATTCCGTCACAGTGCCCTGATCAGGCGCCGGGTCGCCCAGAATCTGATCCTTCAGCCACATCACGGCCGGATCACGGGACGACTTCTGGTGCCAGTAAAGATGTAATTCCAGCGGCGGCAGGGCCAGGGGCGACGGCCTGAGGCAGATATCATTATCATCGGCCATCTTGCGGGCAAAACTGTCCGGCAGACTAAGCAGTAAATCTGTACTGCGGATCACCTGCATGGCGGCAAAATAATTCTGACAGCGCAAGGCAATCCGGCGCGCCTGACCGGCCCGGCTCAGAGCAAAATCTTCCACCCCCGGTCCGTCACTGCGGCTCGAGACCAGCACATGGCGGGCACTCAGATACGCATCCAGATCCCAGTCCTGCTGTGCCAATGGATGACCATCACGCATCACCACCACCAGCTGTTCATGCCCAACCGGCTGATGTTCAATAACGCCGGATACCGGCAGCAACACATCCGCGGCAAAATCCACCAGTCCGGACGCCAGCGCACTCTCCATTTCCCGCCGCGCCACCCGCACGCTGCGCAGCTGAACATCCGGTGCCCGCAGCTGCAGCGACGCCATCAGGCGGGGTAATACACTGGCTTCCATCACATCCCGGGAAGCAATGCTGAACACCCGTGACGACGCCGCCGGATCAAAGTTCAGCCCTTCCGTCAGCGTTGACTCCAGGTCCTGCAGTGCCGCCTGTACCCGGGGAATAATAGCCTTCGCCAATGGTGTGGGGGCGACACCTTTGCCGGCACGTTCAAACAATGGATCATCGAAGCGTTCTCGCAGCCGGTTCAGCGCATGGCTCACAGCCGGCTGCGACAGGTTCAGCTGCTCACTGGCCCGGGTCAGGTTGCCTTCACGATAAATTGCATCGAACACGATAAACAGATTCAGATCGACACGGGATAGATTCAGATTCGACACTTACTGTACCAAATTCATTACCAATAAAATGACTTAAACGTCTTTTATAAACAAAAATATAAATTATCATGCGTTATAGCTTAAAGCAGATAACCGATAACTCAGGGAAGACTATGAAAACACACAAACGCCGCACAACCACTCTCTCTCCTGTGCGCCTGATAGCACTCAGTATGCTGTTTTTATCCGGCTGTGCCAGCCATAAACTCGGCCCTCAGGCGACTTACGTCAGTGCCGCCGATCAGAAAGCGCCGCCGCTGGCAGTGACCGCCGCATTCCGCCCGGATATGTGCACGCGACAGGTCGCGTATCTGTCCATCAACATCGAAAACCCCTCCGCTCAGTGGAAAAAATTAACCGATGTGCAGCTGGACTACCCCTATGACAGTGATAAGTTCTACCCCATCCGCGGTAAAAAATTGCTGGCCTGGGCCGATGCCAGAGAACAGCAGGCAGCCAGAGATTCGTACAACGCGGGAATGGCCAGGCTGGCAGCCTTTACGGTTGGCCGGGTGATGATGGAAAGCCATGACAAGGGCACGGCAGACTCCGGCAAAGCACTGGCAGCCGGCAGCCTGGCCAGTGATGCTGTCAGCAGTATCCGTTCTGCACACCGCCATGCCGAACAGCCACCCGGAGGAGAATCCAATCATCTGTTTTCGGATGAATTGCTGATTGCCCCGGGCACCAGCCGCACCTTCTGGATTCTGCTCGGGGCTGAACCCAATGCACCGTTAATGGGCTGGACCGGCATCCGCTACACAGATGAAAACAACCTGTCGCACCAACTGGTCGCGACCATTGGTCAGACGCAGACCTGCGACTGGCAGGAAGATCGTATTCAGTTTCTCGGCAAATGGATGCAGACCCATGACACAGGTATAAGAACAGCCGTCAGAAGCCAGAACCCGGCCATGTCACCAAGTATCCGCAGAACCATCAACTGGATTCAGGTGGAAAAAATTTATCAGGATCAGAGCGCCGCAACCGCGGCGCAATAAACCTGCGTTTGACGGGGCATAGCGGTGCCCATATTGTTGCTCATAATGCTATAAAAAGAATGATCGAAACACAGACAGCCATTAAGAGCCGATAAGGATTCCCATGCCCACCTACCAATGCTTCACCGTTGAAACCAAAGATCATATCGCCCATGTGCAGCTGTCGCGTCCGGACGCGATGAATTCCATGAACAAAGCCTTCTGGGTCGAACTGCCACAATGCGTGCGCGACATTGAAGCCGCCGCTGACGCCCGCGTCATCGTGATTTCCTCCACCGGTAAACACTTTTCTGCCGGTATGGATCTGGGCGTATTTTCCGACCCCAAAGCACTGCCGATGAGTGGCGATCCTGGTCGTATGGGCGAGGCACTGCGCCGGCTGGTGCTCGACCTGCAGGACAGTCTGTCGTCACTGGAGCAGGTGCGCATTCCGGTGCTGGCCGCGATTCACGGTGGTTGTATCGGCGGCGCACTGGATATGGTGTGCGCCGCAGATTCCCGTTACTGCAGCGCCGATGCTTACTTCACCATTAAAGAAACCGAACTGGGCATGACTGCCGACGTCGGCACTTTACAGCGTCTGCCGAAACTCATGCCGCAGGGCGTGGTGCGCGAACTGGCCTACACCGGGCGTAAATTCTCTGCCCAGGAAGCCAAAGCGCTGGGCTTTGTGAATGAAGTGTATGAAAGCCAGGACGCCATGCTCGAAGGTGTTATGGGCATCGCCGCCCAGATCGCCGCTAACTCACCGTTAGCAGTAACCGGCTGCAAAGAAATGCTCAACTACAGCCGCGATCACAGCGTGGAAGACAGCCTCAAATACATGGCCAACTGGCAGTCCGGCATGTTCCGCCCCGGCGATATGATGAAAACTTTCCAGGCCAAAGCGCAGAAAACCACACCGGAATACGACAGCCTGTGGCCGATCAAAGGGTTGTTTGAAGACTGATTCTTTCGGCAGCCTTATTGATTCCTCAGCCGTTTAAAAACGGCATAAAAAAACCCGCTGACAGAATAGTCTGCCAGCGGGATTTCCTTTTCTCAGCAGCTGAAATTCAGCCGCTTTCTTTCCTTAAACAAAAGCAATCAGGCGGCTTTTTTCTGTTTTACTGATTTTGACTTCCTGCGGCTGACACCGGCCAGTGGCGCCAGTGCTAACAACCACAGCAGAGAACCGCCGCCTCCGCCGGAGGAACCGGATGGGGATTTACCAGCACTGTTCTGCCCATTTTGGCCAGCGAGTGCTTCCAGATTCAGCACAGGCAATTCAGAACTGGTTCCAAAATCCCAAAGGTATACTAGTTCACCTGCATCATTGACATAACTTTCTTCACCCCAGCCCTCATAAAGGGTTGTTCCGTAGACACACTCCGTATCATCGGAGGAAGTCGGACACTGCAGTTCAGCCAAAGTGACGCCTGCATTATTAGTCAAGGTAGTTGAGGTATCATCATCACCCAGCACTTCACTGGCCCGGTTTGTGTCAGCGACCCAATAGCTATTGGCAATCGACGAATCATACATTGCATAACCAATAATACCGCCTGCGAATGAGTCAGTAGTGATGTCTACTGATGCATAAGCATTAGCAATATGTAAATCACTCCCACCTCCAACCAGGCCACCGATGGCGTCCAATCCACTGACAGTTCCTGTTGCATAAGAATTTCGAATCTCTGAATCATTAACCTGGCCAGCCAGGCCACCGATAGTGTAGCCACCACCTTCGACCCGGCCATTCGTATGGATTCTGGTTATAGTACTGTCGGAAGCCCTCCCGATAAGAATCCCGACATAAGACGCACCGCGGACATCCGTATGCCCACCAGTCATCCCCGTATTTTCAATAGTGGCATGGCGGATATAGCCGAACAGCCCCACATAGTTGGTGTCGCTGCGGTTGATAACCAGGTTACGGATCTCATGGCCCCGGCCATTGAAAGTCATCGTGAAGTACTCATAATCGTCATAGCTGGTACGGTCGCCCAGTGGTACCCAGCCTTCACCATCATTCCAATAGTCATCTCCGGTATTGATCACGCCATCTCTATTGGTATCAAAGTCCAGGTCCGTGGTCAGCTCATAGCCGTAGCAGATCGCCTGCTCAATACCATCAATGACCCGCAGCGGACAACCGCTGTTATCAGGCTCGCCCCCGTCGGTAAGAACCTGGCCGCGACCATCGAGGTTGTAGCGGATCGCGTTCAGCTCCGCCAGGCTTGCGATATCAATCAGACCGTCCGAGTCGGCGTCGGCATCTTCAATGCCATCGTCGTTATCATCATTATCTTCAGCTGTGGTTAGCCCGTCGTTATCGTAATCATCAAGGTATTCATCCAGAATAAATCCTGAATCGTTTTGACACTCACTATCGCAACTATCTGCCCAATCGTCCGGGTATCCATCCTGATCACCGTCAGCGCCAATAGCATTGTTACCCGGAAATGCATCAAAAAGCAGGCCTGATTCTGAAATACAATCGTCATTACAACCGACATTCCAGCTATCCGGATAACCATCTCCGTCTTCGTCGACAGAGGCAGCCCGGTTATAAGGGAAGTCATCGTTTTCATCTAATGAGCCGTCACCATCGCTGTCACGAAAGAGAGTGCCGTTGATATTCATAGCTGGAAGTTGTGATGACAACCCGAAATCCCAGACGGTAATTAAATTGCCCGATACATCCATGTAGGTTTCACTGCCCCATCCGGGGAAGAGGTTGGTATCAGCAGAACAATCAGTATTATCAGTTTTGGTAGGACACTGAAGCATAGCTAATTTAAGGCCCTTATATCCATAAGCATCAGTGCCTTCAACACTGATGCTTTGCCCTGTGGAATCGGTAGCCCAATAGCTGCCTGAAATAGAAACAGTGGTTGGATAGCTGATATTAGCCAGCAGGCCAGCAGTATTTTTACGGCTATCAACATAACCTGTTGCATACACATTACTCACAGAGCTGCTTTCATAGATACTACCGATAAGGCCAGCCGCATAACTGCTGTAATTTTCTGCTCTTGTTGAGGCAGATACTAAGCCAGTAGAAAACCCATTTATCAGTGAGCTCCGACTCAAACTTCCAATCAGTCCTCCCGTGTACAAACCTTTTCCATATACAGACGCAATCGAAAAAACATTTTTAATTTCAGTATCGGATGCTGAGCCGATAAGGCCTCCTGAAGAGCCGATTGATGCTACGACCCCATCAGATATATAACTATTGCTGATCTTACTGGCCAGAGCGACGCCTACGAGTCCACCAACATCCCATCCTCCTGAGATATAAGTCAGCTTTCCGGTTAAGCCAATATTGGTAATGGTTGCCCCACCCACATTACCAAAAAGCCCCTGATTATAACCGGTACGGTTCATATATAAATTTTTTACCGTGTGTCCATTACCATCAAATACAGCAGTAAATATCTCTTCAACACTCTCAAAAGGAAGTTTATATCCCAATGGGGCCCAGCCTTCACCATCATTCCAGTAATCGTCATTACTATCGATAACGCCATCATGGTTGGTATCGAAATCCAGATCCGCTGTTAATTCATAACCGAAACAAAGATTTTTCCTAACCCCATCAAACAATCGAAGCGGACAACCACTACTGTCACTGGCGCCACCTTCACTTAAGATCCGCCCTTGACCAGTAAGGTCAAAACGAATTGCATTCAACTGTTGCAATGTTGATATATCAATCAGCCCGTCCGAGTCAGCATCCGCATCTTCGATACCGTCTCCATTATCATCATTATCTTCAGCTGTGGTTAACCCGTCGTTATCGTAATCATCAAGGTATTCATCCAAGGTGAGCTCTGAGGCGTTCTGACATTCACTATCACAGCCACTTGCCCAGCTATCGGGGTATCCATCAGCGTCACTATCTTTCCAAGCAGCGGCGGAGCCTGGAAACTCATCGAGAATAAGGCCAGATCCTGCCTGGCAATCTTCTTCACAAGCAGACATCCAGGCGTCAGGATAATCATCACCATCACTGTCAATGGCAGCCGCCGGGTTGTAAGGAAAGGTGTCATCATAATCCGGCACACTATCTCCATCACTATCACGATAGAGTTTTTCATTGATGTTCAGCGCAGGTAACTGAGCGGAAGAACCAAAATCCCATACCGAAACATTGCTGCCATCCGCCGCAACGTATGTTGCATCACCCCAACCAGCGTAGAGCGTTTTACCGGATAGACAGAGGGTACTGTTTTCGCCGACTGGACACTGAAGCTCCGAGAAAGTTGCACCAAAATACCCTTCTTGGTCTGAACTTCCGTCGCTGTCATCCTGCCCAGTGGTATCTGTTACCCAATAAGAATTTTGAACGGAATTAGTACTGTCAACAGTGTGGCCAATCAACCCTCCCCAAAGAGAGGACAGAGGGTTTTCAATGATATACCCGGAAGCATACGAGTTAGTTACGACATTTTCAGAAGCTAACCGACCTACCAGGCCTCCCGCTGTACTATCTGCTTCAACCTGCGCGGAAGAAAAACAGTTACTGATAGAGGATTCATCCGCGTAACCAGTTACTCCTCCCACAAAGATGCTCTCAGCGGAAACAACACCAATAAAGAAACAGGTATTCAGACTACTGGTCTGTAGACTGCCAACCAATCCACCAGAATAGCTCGTTCTGGATATGACATTGCCTATAGCATAAACACCGCTGAACGCACTTCCCTCTGCCGATCCGGCAATGGCTCCAACATATCGTTGACCAGATATACTTGTAAGTCTGCCTGTCAAACCGACATTTTTTATAGTAGCCCCTCTGACATTGCCAAATAGTCCAGAGGGGGAATAAGAAACATTTTGAGCACGGTTGTTAACGAAAAGATTCCGGATCTCATGACCCTGACCATCGAAGGTTGCCGTAAAGGTGCTGATCGGCTCCCATCCTGCACCGTCATTCCAGTAGTCATCACCGGCATCGATCACGCCATCGGCGTTGGTATCAAAGTCCTGGTCGGTGGTGAGCTCAAAACCCTGACAACCATCGGCTGGGCAGCCCGTACTAACGCCGTAAAGGGAGGTACCATCCAGGTTGTTGCGGATTTCGTTGAGGTCGGCAAGGTCGTTGATTTCGATTAAGCTATTATCATCGAGATCATAATCGGCACGGCCGTCGCCTGCGTATGCAGGATGAGAGATGACAAGAACGGAAAGAATAGAAAGAAATAACACGCAGCGCTGCAGCATCCCTGACTCCATAGTTTTAATCCATTAAAACACCCCTCGATACGGCCGGACCTGGCCATAAGGGGTAATACGGCGGCATGGTATCTGATCGTTAGTAAGAAATCAGTGATTAATTCACAGAATCGCGTCTGTTACGGCGGAACCAGATAGATTCAAATCAAAAAATGCTGAACAAAACCACAATTGAACAAATTTCATACAAGGAATATGTACTGACAACAGATCAGACAGACGAAGAAGTGGTCGGAACGAGAGGATTTGAACCTCCGACCCCTGCCTCCCGAAGGCAGTGCACTACCAGACTGTGCTACGTTCCGATCCTTCTAATATATTAATTTTTATAAGATTTTCCAGCCCTTTTCGGAATATCCAGTGTTCCGCTGGCGCAACAAATCCCTGTGCAGGTTTGCCGTTACAGGCTCGCTGCAGAGCGTGCCTGTGCATTCTTTTACCCGTTTCTACCGGGTTCCTGCAGCCTGCAGAGAGTCTTACGCCGGAAAAACAGATAAGACTCTTCTGTGGCAAATACGTATATCCTATATCAGCGCCGCCGGCGTTTACGCGCCAGCCCGGCCAGTGGTCCGCCCAGTAACAACAGCCATGGCGTGATCGCACCACCACTGCTGCTGCCGCTACTGCTTTGCTCCGCTTCCACGGTAACGGTAAAGCTGACATCAGTACTCAGCCCCGGCTCGTCGGTTGCCGTGACGGTAATGTTGAACGTGCCTGCGGTGCTTACCGTGCCCGACACTTCACCTGTGCTGGCATCAATTCCGACACCTTCCGGTGCGCCCTGCAGTGCGAAGGTAATGGCATCGCCTTCCGGATCGGTAAACAGATCACTGGCATCCACACTGACTTCGTCACCCACAGTCATTGTGACGTCTTCTGCTGTCAGTATTACCTCAGGTGGCAGATTGCCATACTCCACCGCACCGATATCAATAGCGCCGCGGTCGATTCGGGCACTGCCGCGCTGGTCTGTTGCCGGGGCGTCTTCGATATTGGCATCACCGGCATCCACTAACGGGGAGTTAAATGCCGGGTAGCGGGTGAACGTCGGGCCACCGTTATCGGCCAGCGCGCCTAACAGAGGGTCGGCGGAGGAGGTGATTACAGTCTGGTCTGTCGCCGGTGTCTTACAACCGGGTTTGGTGAGTCCATCCCAGTAGGTATAGGCAAGCGATGTATTAAAGCTGGATTCACCGTCACTACAGAGACTGCCAGCGGTGTTATCTGCGACTGCACTGTTGCCGCTGAACACGGTGTGGGTAATCTGCAGATTTTCGTCGGGGTAGGCATACAATGCGCTGTTGTTATAACTGCTTTCACCCGTGGTTGTGACTGTGTTGCCGGTAATGGTGGAATGGCTGATCAGCAGTGCCTTACCGTTAAAACCCAATGCACTGGCAGCGTATCTCGCACTGTTGCCATCCAGCGTGGATGAACCGATGGTCAGATCAACATTCCCGTTTATGTAAATCGCGCCTGCTTCATCTGCCGACTGGTTACCGCTGAAGGTACTGCGTCTGATATCAAGCGCGACCGCGCTTTCAGCGGTTACCGCAATCGCGCCACCGGCATAACGGCCGTTGAGAAATTCATTCACTGCCACCTGATTGCCGGTAAAGCTGCTGTCTTCGATGATGATCGCTGACCCCTCGGGCATTTCCACAAAGTCAAAGCTGACAGCCCCCGCTTTCCCTTCAGCACTGTTACCGCTGAAACGGCTGTTGCGGATCGCCAGCTCGTCAATATCACCATCAAACGCCACAGCACCGCCCTGGCCGTTATAGCTGACTGATGCCGTGGCCGAGTTGTTTTCAAACACCGAGTCTTCGACTGAAAACCCACTCAGGTATCTGGCTCTGACTGCGCCGCCTTTGCCTCCGGTGCCGGTGTTATTACCGCGGAAGGTTGAAGAAGAAATCTGGACAGAGCTGGTCCCGCTCTCACCATCAGAATAGATGGCTGCACCACCGCCGTTCGAGCTGTTATCTTCAAACACTGAGTCTTCAACAATAAGGTTGTTATCAAAGCTGAAAATAGTGCCATCTGTGTTATCGGAGAAGGTCGAATCCGTAATGGTCAGTGTGTAGTCACCGCCGTAGCCGTCGGCATACAGCAATTGGCGGTTACCACTGAACCTGCTGCCAGAAATCGCAGCATCGCTTTCAACCAGTTCAAGTACAGTAATCTCCCCTAAGTTCACATTGCTGACGGTGACATCGTCGATTGCCAGTGTACTGTCTTTGACAGAGAAGACGGCTTCATAGCGTTCCACTCCTTCGCCATCAAAAATCAGCTTATTCAGCGCCAGAGATGAGCCTTCACTAACATCAAACAGCTCCTGATCGGCAGCTGTAGTTTTGATAGTGAAATCACCATCGGCAGGCCCATTAACTTCCAGTGTCCGGCCGCCATTCATAGAGAAGGATGTTTCCTGAATATCGCTTTCACCGGAAAGGGTATCCGCAATGGTAATCACGCTGATATCGCAGGCTGATGCTGAAGCGTCGGCCAGTGCTTCGTCCAGGGTTTTGGTGGCTTCAGTATCCGTTGCTGCCACGGCATCAACGGTCAGTGGTAAGGTACAGTCATCGGCCAGCGCCAGCTGCGCATTCGCCAGACCAATAACCACCACCAGAGGTTTAAGCTTCCCTCTGTAATTTTGTTTGAGTTCCATCTGCTGCTCCTGAGTTCTGCGTATTGTTATCAATCTGGCAATGCTTCTGCCTGAAAATTTGACCGGATGGACAAATTTCTGCTGAATCACAGTGCCTGCTTCGGAAAAGAGCTTCAACCCGACAGATGTCGGGATGTTGTATTAATTCTATTCAGTTCACTATTTGTCTGTGCCAAAGTAGGCCAAAGGAAACCCAATAACAGAAAGGGAACTGACAGAGTTATGAAAGCCGACAACAGACTCCATTTTGGCGTGCCGATTCTCGAAGTGCAGTTAGATGACATAAAAGCGCGCCAGACAGAAATACGCTCTGCCTTATTGCAGCTAAGGGAAACAGAGCAGGGCATTCAACGTTCGAATCAGCGCGGCTGGCACTCGCAGGATGATTTATTTAACCGCAGCGAAGACATTTTCCGCTGGCTGAGTCAGATGATTTTTGAGCTGGGTGGCAAGCTGATCCGCCACGCCGAAAAATTACCTGACGATGCGGAAATTCTGCTCAGTTCACTGTGGGTGAATATTAATGAAGCCGGCGCCTGGAACGCCCCGCACGCACATCTGCCCTGTGAATGGAGCGGTGCTCTGTACATTGACGTGAATGAAAACCCGCCGGAGTCCCAGAGCGGTATTCACGACGGCGATATCCTGTTCTTTGACCCGATTCCTGTTGGCGCGCCTTACCGCCCGGCAACGACCGTTGCTTACACGCCCAGAGTCGGCACTATGTTTATTTTCCCCAGCTATCTGTTACACATGGTGGCGCCACATTTTGAAGAAGATCCGCGCATCAGTCTGGCCTTTAATTTCCGTATCGGTGACAACCTGAAGCGCTTTGCCCGCTAAACAGAGTGCTGAAACCTGTCTGGCGCATTGTTCACAGCCTGCAATCAAACCCGCCCTTTTGGTGCGGATTTTGCTTAAATCCTGTCATAAAGCTGGTCAGGGAAGACAGGTTAACCATGACCCGAATGCCCGCAGGTAGCTGTATGAATGAAGCCTGGAAAATCGTCGCCGACGACCCTGATCCCGCCCAGCGTGACGCTAACTGGCATGCAGCGTTGCAACGTGTGTTTCTGTCGATGGTGGAACAACCCGGCGGCACACAGCTGCATGGCGAAGTCAGCTACAACCGCTCTCCGCTGGGCATTGAATTCGTGCGCCTGGCAGGCTCCCCACAAGTGATCATCGGGGACTATCCATCGCAGCCAAATCAGTCGGAAAGTATCTGGCTGGCACTGGCGCTGGAAGGTGATGCCACACTGACCATTGACGATAACAAGGCGGATCTTTCCCCGGGCGATATTCTGTATGGTTCCACCGGGGTTAACCATGCCGCCCTGCATCTGAGCAGCGACTTCCGTGTACTGACACTGGAAGTCCCCCACGCTATTTTCTATAAGCGTTTGCTGAACCCGCTGTCGATCCGGGCCGGTACGCTGTCCGGGCAGAGTGGTATTGGCAAGTTGCTGTCGGATTTTCTGTGTTCTGTATCCGGTGAGCTGGAAGGCCTGACCCCGGCAAGCTTTCATCCGGTGGAAATGTCGCTGTCTGAACTCTTGATTTACAGTCTGGCAGAACAGACGACGGTGAACACTTTCCGCGACCCGGGACACGCCCAGCATTTCCGCGAGATATGCCACTCCATTGAACTGAACCTGGGTGACCCGGAACTGAACCTGCCGAAAATAGCAGAGCTCAATAATGCCTCGGTGCGCTACGTACAGAAAATATTTAAAGAAGCCGAACTGAGTTTTAACCAATATCTGCGTCGTCGCCGGCTGGAATTATGCAAACGCGATATGTCGAGTCAGGTAAATGCCGGTTTATCGATCTCAGAAATCTGTTACCGCCGGGGCTTTAATGATCTGGCTTATTTCAGCCGGGCTTTCAGCGCTGAGTTCGGTATGTCACCCCGGGCATTCCGCTCACGCAAGCTGGACAGTCAGTAACCCATCAATCATGACCGTGTGGCTGATCCTGGTGCATATTGACAAATAACGCACTAAAAAAACCCCGACAGAGGCCGGGGAAAAAGATCTTCCGCTGAACATGGATCATCCGATGAAGGAAAGTAAAGCAGGGTCAGAGAAACTGACTGCGGTGATAAATCAGCGCCTCGGCATCCTGATCACACTCAATCTGGCACGGGCTGCCGACCACAATTTCGTGATCTCCGCCGTCGTGAATGGTTTCCAGCGTGCATTCAATGCTGGCACAGGATTGCGCCAGTAGCGGGCAACCCAGATAACCGGTTTGCCATTCAACGCCGTTAAACTTATCCGGTTCTTTGGAACCGAACTTAAAGGCCAGATCTTTGGCCTCGCGATTTAAAATATTAATAGCAAAGCGGCCGGTGCGGCGCACAATATCCAGAGTACGGGATCGCTTATCCAGACAGATCAGCAACAACCGCGGGCGCAGTGACAGACTGCTGAACGCGCTGACAGTACTGCCGGTCATGTCGCCGTTTTCATCGGTGGTGGTGATCACCGTCAGACCGGAGGCAAACATGCCCATGGTTTCTTTCCAGCGCGTCAGCTGGTCTTCTTCGCTGTATTGATTTTCCGGCGCATCGGCGGCGGTTTTTGTTAAAGTATTAACAGTCATTATATTCTCCTGCTGATTACGCACGGCCACAGACAGACAATGCCGTCAGGGCGTAAATCAAGGCACTTTTTACCAGGTCTTCTGGGGTTGGTTCACTGCGCGGCATACCGCAGGTAACCGCCGGAATTCCCTGGGTGTTGAACACATTGTGGTCACGCCACATGCTGGAATAGATGGGATGAGCGGTCGCCAGCGGTTGTTGCAATACTGATTCAGTGGCTTCGGCAAATGCTGCATTCAGTGGTGCACCCGCCTCGTCTTCGGCTGCCGCACCATGCCGGACTACCAGTGGCTCAATATCAAACTCGCCGATATTCAAATTATGAATCAGCCCATTCAGTTCACGGATGACCGGCGCAATGGTCTGCTTTGGGGAAAGACCTACTTCCAGATACAGGTTGCAGATTTCCGTTCCGGCACCAAAGGTATGTGGTACACCGGCACGCACCGAGTCCAGCTGAACTTTCGGCAAGGAGGTACCGCCGGCGCTGTCAAAACGATGGCGCTGTTCATAATCCAGCCCCCATTGGTGCAAAGCTTCAATCACTTTTGCTGAGCGATAAATCGGGTTCGGGTGCTGCTCCACAGGCGGATGTTCCAGCGCCGGGGTAAAGGCCATGTCACCGAACAGACGGATACGTACCAGGGCATAACCACTGCCAACCCAGGTGATACCAAAATCTGTTCCCTCGGCAGCCACGACATAATCCGGCGCTACGCCACCATGATGAAATAAATAATGCGCACCAATATCTTTGCCCAGAAAATCAATGCCGCTGTTTTCTTCAATGGGCTCCGGGCCAATTTCGCCCGGACAGGCGGTAAGATACATTTTACCGGCGAGATCAATGCCGGCTTTTTTTAATGCTTTTGCCGCGATCAAAAAACAGCTCATGGGTCCGCGGTCATTGGTTACCGGAAAGCCATGGATGCGGTTATCTTCCAGCCAGCATTGTGTCCAGTCCGCTTTGGCCACTGTTTCCGGGCGATATTTGATACCATCCAGCGCGGCAGAAAAATCCGGACTTTCAGTATCCAGATGCGCAGTAAACAGCAGATTGGCCCCATGCGCTGATCCACCATATTCCCCTACTATATTGGGTCTGTGTTCAACAGCAGCAATTTTACGGGGTGCAAAACCTTCCTCCTGCATCCAGTCATATACATATTGTGCGGCTTCGGCTTCGTATCCGGAGCGGCTGGGAATATTGCCCAGCGCCAGTGCCAGCTCGACCAGCTCCTGCTGATCAATCGCAGCGGCAATGGCATTAACTTCATCTTCCGACACCTGATAGTTAAGGGTGGCAGACGAAGGTTCGGTTCGTTTCAGCATGCAGTTACTCCGGAGATATTATCGGCTCCAGGCCTGAGTGATTTCTTCCACCGTCAGTGGAATAGCAAAACTCATGGTTAATATTTTTAATGTTGTATCGTGCATATCCTGTTCATAAGCAGCGCAGGCATCCGCGGCAATAAATACAGAAAAGTCTTTCTGGAACGCGTCACGGACAGTGCTGTCCACGCAGCATTCTGTGGTAATACCGCACGTCACCAGTGTGGTTATGCCTTTTTCATGCAGTGCTTTTTCCAGATCAGTGCCGACAAAGGCACTGTATTTCGGCTTCCAGATAACCAGATCTTCCGGCTGCGGGGTCAGCTGATAAAACTCTTCTCCACCGGAACTTTCCCGACAGATAGCGTACGCCTCATCGGAATTCTGACCCGAACGCCGCATCCATTCAGTCCACACCGGCGAATCCGTCTGAGGGGATGTTTTCAGGCCAACAAAAATAACCGCAACACCGGCGTTGCGTGCCTGATCAATCAGCTTCTCAATGCCTGGCTTCACTTTAAGTACCGGTTCCATCGGAATGCCGGCTTTACCGAGCAAACCATCAGGGGACGCGAAGTCCACCTGATAATCGATGATGCACAGCGCCGTATGCGGCGGCGCTATCCATTCATGCAGTTGCGCATGACTCATGAAAATTCTTCCTGCAGAGCCGGCAGAATTTTTTCACCAAAGGTCGTCAAGCCTTCCACATAATCCGGGAAGATCAGCATCACACCGTCCAGGTCGCATTCTTTCATCAGTTTGGACAGCTCAGCACGGCAGGTTTCAGGGCTACCAATTGCGGTATGTGTCATGAAGGCATTACCGGCGCGTTCCACCATGGCGTTATTCTGCAAAGAGGTATCGATACCGAAGCTTTCCAGCATGCCGCGGACGGCTCCCAGGTCCAGACCATCGCGGTACTTCTGTGCCTGTGCCTGAGCTTCTTCGTCAGTTTCAGCGCAGATAATGGTGCTCATACAGAAAGTTTTAGCCGTGGTGTTCAGCTCTTTGGCGATCTCTTTGGCACGGCGACTGATATCACCGGTTTCCTGTTCATCTTTACCACCAATAAAGCAGATATCGGTATTTTTCACACTGAAGCGCAGACCACGTTCCGACTGACCGGCACAAACCAGGGTGGGACGTGGTTTAGTAACAGGCTTAGGTTCAGAGACACAGTCTTTCATCTTGAAGAAATCGCCATTTACAGTAACGCTTTCTTCTGCCCACAGCTGTTTAATAATATTGGTCCACTCTTCCGTCATAGCGTAACGATCGTCGTGGCTCAGATTTTCATCCCAGGCTCCCATCTGTTCGAATTCACCCTTGAAAGAACCGGACACAATATTCAGCCCGGCACGGCCGTTACTGATCTGATCGAGGGTGGTAATCATTTTTGCAGTCACTGCCGGGTTATGCAGGCCGGCGTGCATGGTGCCAATGATTTTTGCATTTTTGGTTGCCTGAGCAATACCCGCCATCATAGTGACGGATTCCAGAGAGGTTCCCCAATGGCCGGTTTCACCACCGAAACCACGCCATTTGGACATAGACATAATAAAATCGAGTCCAATTTCATCAGCCACTAACGCCGCTTCCAGATTCTGCTTGTAGGAAGCATCGAGTTTTGGCGTCGTGGTTGAAATAATCCAGCCACCGCTGGCAATCGGCAGAAAAACACCAAATTCTTTAGAGCATTGTTTAGCAGACATTATAAAACTCCTGTCTGTGATGGCCTGATATCTGCGCAATAACAGGCCGGATATTGATACGTCGTTTCAGCTATAGGCTTGTGCAGTATTGTTACTGTCTTCTGTATGCTGAGGCGGACGCATTACCAGAGTTGCGATGAGTACAATTACGGGAATCACGGTGATGGCCAGGAAGGCAGGCATAAAGCTGCCCGCAGCATCTTTAACCGCACCGGCAAAGAAAGGAGAGAAACAGGCCAGTGTTGAAATCAGATTCATCACGGAGAAAAGTTCAAGATAAGGGCCACGGCCGTAGTAATTAGACAGCAGAATACTGGTGGCCAGGAAGGTCATACCGTAACCCACACCAATACCAATGGTGAAAATCACCAGCATGGCCCAGGAGTTGGCAAAACTCAGTGACAGCAGACCAATGATCATCAGCGCCAGACTGCCGATCAGCAATTTTTTCGGTTCCAGCCACTCGCCGATGAGGCCACTGCCAACACGGGAAAAGGCGTTAATAAATGCCTGAGTACTGAGTAGCCCCGCAGCGACTTCGGCACTGAAACCAATGTCGGTGACATGGGCAACCGAGAAGCTGTTGACCGTAATACCACACAGTAAAAATGATGTATAAGCAGCCGCTATGACATAAAACTGCCAGGTTTTTAATGCCTGCTTGGCAGTCCATTCCTGAGCCGTACGATAAATAGATGAAGTGTTATCTTCTTTCTGCAGGTTCTGGGTAACAAATTCAGCGTGGTCTTCTTCATCTTGACCTTCGCGCAGCAGAATAATGGCAATGACTGAGGCAACGGCCAGCGCAACACCAGCAATACCCCAATGCATGCGCCAGCTGCCAAAAAAATCAACCGCGAGGAAATAGACCCAGGGACCAACGACACCACCCAGACCACCAACAGTAAAATACACACCAAAAGCGGTGGATTGTTTCTGAAAAAGACGACCCAGTACATAAGTCCCCGGCACGGTGGCGACAAAACTGAAACCAATACCCAGCAATGTGGTGCCAATAAAGTAGGTCATCACTGCGTGGGTGTTGTACAACGTCAGAAAAGACGCGGATAAAATTAGCGCACCCACAAACAAGGTGGCACGCACGCCAATCTTACGGATAAAGATGGCAGGTAAATAACTGGACAGGCCGCAGGCCAGTCCCAGCAAAGTAAAACCAAAACCGGCACTGGACCAGCTCCAGCCCAGTTCCTGAATCATGCTGGGCAGAACCACACCCAGTGACGTGAAGGTTGCGGCGGTAATTAAAAAATACAGTACACTGAATAATGCGAGTACCAGCCATTGATAATTGCGGCTGAATACCTGAGCCTGAGTCGTCATAAACTACTCTCCCGAAATGAAAATCATGGTGTTATTGCGTAAGGTTCCGGCCTGTCCGGCAGGCCAACAGACGCTTACCAGAAGCTGTAGCGGATAAAGGCACCCCAGGCTTCCTGATTGGAATCAGTAACGCCCCCGGTCCAGCCGACGGCTCCGTCTTTGGCGCCGTATTTATTACGGATCGGGTTAATCACCAGACCTGTCCACAGATGGCCGGCATCATTGCCCAGAGCTTTACCCAGGTCATAATGCAGTTCGGGTTTAAAGTCCGTTACACGGACATCATTGAAGGTGTGGTCAAAGGTACCGACGATGCGGAAGTCACCAATACTGGTTGAAAACGGAATCCCGTAGTCAATATGGATACGGCTGCCATCCCAGCCTTCACTGACCACGCCATCTGAATAGGCTGAGTTTTCACGATAAAAGATGGTGCGGAACCAGCTGAAGCCATTGACCGGTAAATTCCAGTCGAGGGCAATACCGGCATAGTAATCGACACTGTCGACATCCTGAGTTTTGGCAATCCATTGAGCAAAGGCAATGTCTTTAAAAACGCCGTGAGAAATATCCTGATTAAATATTTTTGAGTAGCTCAGACGCGGTACAAATTTGTAATAATAGGTCTGGTCTTTACCCGTCCAGTCGTCATCACCGGCATTATTTTCCAGGATGCTGTATACGTACATATCACCGATGCTGTAATCCCCGAAGGCCTCAACAATGGGTGATACAGTCGTTTCCGGTGACATTTTGTTATCGTTGAAGTTATACAGGCTGACATCAAAGCTCTGAAAATTGACAAAGTCAGCATTGGCGTAGCTGCAGGTCATAGCGGCGCCAGCGGTGGTCAGTGCTATGGCACTTTTTTTCAGTTTTTCTGCGACAGAGAACATCGTTCTTCCTCTCAAGTAAGCATCGTTTTTATTCCGTGGCTGCGCATGGCTCTGCAGCGCCTGCGCATTTCTTATCTCTCCTGTGACCAGAGGTGCAAGTCGCAGTCCGTTATAACCGGGCCCCCCGCAACAGTCCGTCTCACAGTAGTCACCATCTTATGCGGGAAATTTGTTAACTCACTTGTCAAAATATGCACAGCGATTTGCACTTGCCGTGCACAGGTAGCGCTGATATTTCTTGTGTGGTCAGAAAGAAACACTTGAGGGAAAGCAGGAACAGGGTGGTTATTTTGTTCCGTTCCTGTCTTATGTAACCTACTCCGGCCCTGCGGACAGCAACCAACATTCATGACAGTCCGGCGCCCGCAGATAAAAATACTGCCGTTTTCAGTCATCCATACAGATAATAGCTTTATGTCTTCGCTATCCGCCGTATCATCGATCAGGTCCAGACCGGTTCTTCATTATTGCCTTACTTTCTGTAAGGCGTTAATACGTCTGCTTTTTATTCTTGCAGCCGTTGCCATACTTGTCTTTTTTATTCTGCGCCTGTTACCGGTGGATGCGGCGGCTATGTTGCTGCCTCCCAACGGCAGTGCCGATGAACTGCAGAGACTGCGGGCTGCACTGGGGCTTGATCAGCCTCTGTTGCAACAGTTTCTTATCTGGCTGAAGAATCTGCTGCATGGTAATGCCGGCCTCTCAATCCGTTCCGGTGAGGAAGTCAGTACGCTGATTCTGTCGGCCCTGCCCGTGACCCTGCAACTGGTAACGCTGGCTATATTGATTGGTGCCGGCGCCGGTTTTATCAGCGGTGTTCTGGCCTTCCGTTATCGTTTCACTCCGGTGCGCAATTCGCTGGAAGTTACCAATGCCATGGCGCTGTCGGTACCGGAATTTCTATGGGGTATTCTGTTAATGCTGGTTTTTGGTATCGGGCTGCGGGTATCCCCCTTCTTTGGTGAAGTTGATCCGCGTCTGATGGTTGAGCAGCAAACAGGATTTCTGCTGATCGATACGCTGCTCAGCGGTAATCCTGCAGCATTTTTAAATGTACTGAGCCACTATCTGCTGCCATCCCTGGCACTGGCGCTGGCCATTGCACCAACCCTGATGCGCATTCTGTACTCCAGCCTTAATCAGATTTATGCCAGTGAATATATGCGCAGTGCCCGCCTGAGAGGACTGCCGGAACGCCGTTTATTGCTGGTCCATGCACTGCGCAATGCCGTGTTGCCAGCCCTCAATCTGATGAGCGTTCAGGCCGGAATGTTAATTGGTGGTACCCTGCTGATCGAAAAGATTTACGGGTTACAGGGCATAGGCTCGCTGATGATTGATGCCATCAACAATCAGGATTTACCTGTGATTCAGGCGGTTGCTCTGGTGTATGCCATTTGCGTCCTGATGATTAATCAGGCAACGGAATGGCTGCAGCATGTTCTCGACCCGAGGGCCGGGGTATGACGATCAGTATCAGTATGAATGGTATATCCACAACGCTGCGACGTGCTGGCTGGCGCCTGCTGTTGGGCGGAGGCATATATATAACGCTGTTTATTGTCGCATTACTGGCGCCACAGCTGGCCCCCCACGCCGCAGATACGCAACACCTTGAGCAAACGCTGCTGCCACCATTCTGGATGGACGGCGGTCACACGGATTACCTGTTGGGAACCGATGTCCTCGGTCGCGATATTCTGTCACAACTGATTTACGGAGCCCGTGTCACTGCCATCGTCGTGGTACTGGCACCACTGGGCGCGGCACTGACAGGCAGTTGTCTTGGGCTGATGGCCGGCTATCTGCGCGGCTGGACAGAAAAAGTGATCATGACTCTGGTTGAAATCTGGATGGCATTTCCGTCCGTGGTGCTGGCCATGTTACTGATGGTCGCTTTGATGCCGGGATTCACCAGCGTCATTCTGGCCATTATTCTGGTTGACTGGACACGCTTCTGCCGCGTTATCCGTGGCGAGGTCATCACCTGGCGCGACCGCGATTTTGTTAAAGCTGCCCGTCTTTCCGGTGCGTCACATCTTTCAGTGATGGTCAGCGACCTGCTGCCGGTCGTCCGTCCAACGCTGATGGTGCTGATAACGCTGGAGATGGCCACGGCCATTATGGCGGAAAGTATTCTCTCATTTGTCGGCATGTCGGTAGGCCCGGACACTCCCTCCTGGGGCGCGATGATTGCACGCAGTCTGAACACCGTGTTCAGTGCCCCCTGGCAACTGGTGCCGCCAATGGCTGCCATTGTCATTACTATTTTCGCCGCCATGATGCTGGGTACAGGGTTGAGATTTTCCCGCCGGGAACAGACTGCCACCGGTGATGAGGTTCTGGTATGACGCCCCCGGTACTGAGTGTGGATGCTTTATCGGTCCGTCTTAATATGGCGGGCGAAACCGTGGACCTGCTGCATGATCTCACCTTCAGTCTGCACAAGGGCGAAACCCTTGCCGTTGTCGGTGAATCCGGCGCCGGTAAAAGTATGCTGACCCGGGTACTGGCGCAGCAGCTTCCGGATAATATGCAGGTAAGCCACGGCGCGGTTTATTTTAAGGGTGAAAACCTGCTGGCCCTGCCAGCGAAACAGCAGCGCCAGATAACCGGCAGAGAGATCACTTATATTCCACAGGAACCCATGGTGGCCCTGAATCCGGTCATGACCATCGGTCAGCAGTTCAGCGAATATCTTCAGCATCTGGGCATGAATAAAAAACGGCGCCATGCAGAAACTCTGACAGCGCTGGAAGACGTCGGCCTGCAGGATGGCGCCAGTCTGTTAAAACGTTACCCACATCAACTCTCCGGTGGCCAGTGTCAGCGCATTATGATTGCCCTGGCCTTTATCAGTCAGCCGGCACTGGTCATCTGTGATGAAGCAACCACCGCTCTGGATGCGGTTAATCAGAACCGGGTTCTGAGTCTGATTCGCCGCTGCCAGAAAAAGTACGATACTGCGGTGCTGTTTATCACACATGATATTTCACTGGCTGCGTCCCTCAGCGAGCAGGTGATGGTCATGTACGCTGGTGAACTGATGGAATTCGGGCTATCCAACAGCGTACTGAATAATCCCCGTCACCCCTACACTCAGGCATTAATGCAAAGCCGGCCAGCTATTACCGGCCCCTGGCAGCCATTAATTCCGCTGCAGGGTCATATGCCAGGGGGCAGCGAACTGCAGCAGCTTAAAGGCTGCCGTTTTCAGAGCCGTTGCCGTTTCGCTGGCGAAGACTGCACAAACCGCATTCAACCCAGGCTATTGGATGATGACAGCCACCTGGTGCGCTGTCTGATCACGCCTTCAGATGAATACCATCCATCCTCTCCGGACGAAGAAGATACTTTCAGCGAGCACTATGCGCTGGGCCTGTTAGGGACATCCGAACCTTTTCTGCGGGCAGAAAACATCAGCAAAGATTATATATCCGGGCGGTTTGCACGCCGCAGCCGCAAACGCGCCCTGAAGGATGTGTCCTTCACCCTGGCACCCGGCGAATTTGTCGCCGTGGTAGGAGAGAGCGGCAGCGGTAAATCAACACTGGCGCACACCCTGATGGGCCTGGAAAAGAAACACGGTGGCCAGATTTATTTGCACGATAAAGCGTTAGGCCACAGCGAATCAGAATGGCGGCGGCGCATCGGTTGTATTCAGATGGTGTTTCAGAACCCTAATTCAGCCCTGAACCCGGCCCGTACCACTGCGAGCCTGATGACACAGCCAATGGAGTACCGCCGCTTTCTGCCCTCTGAGCGACGCCAGCGGGCACAGGCGCTGGCCCATGCCGTCGGACTGAACAAAAAGCTCTTACCCTGTTTACCTCAGGATTTATCCGGTGGACAACGACAAAGAGTGAATATCGGCCGTTCGCTGTGCGATATTCCACAATTATTAATTGCCGATGAAATTGTGTCCGGGCTGGATGTTTCGGTACAGGCTCAGATACTGAATCTGCTGTTACGGCTGCGACGCGAATTTAAAATCTCGCTGCTGCTGATCTCCCATGATCTGGCAGTAGTGCGCTATCTGTGTAGCCGGGTACTGGTCATGCATCAGGGTGAAATAGTGGAAAGCGGACCACCTCAGCAGGTGTTTTCCTCACCGCAACATCCTTATACCAAAACCCTGGTTAACGCTTCCCGGAGCGCAGAAGGTCTGGAGCCTGTTCAATGACCAGCCGCCGTAATTTTCTCAAAACAATGCCCGCTGCTTTGCTGGCCCTGGCTCCGGCCAGTCAATGGGTACAGGCACTGGAACAGCGCAAAGATGATGACACACTGACCATTGCCTACCCAAAAGATATTGCCGGCTGGGATCCGCTTAATATGGATCCGCTGCAATCCGTCATTATTCAGTGTGTTTTTGAACAACCACTCGCCCTGGCGGCCGATTTATCGCTGGCGCCATCGCCTGTGCAACATTGTGAATGGCTGGATAATCACTGTCAGACGCTGCAGCTGATATTCCGCGACAATGTATTCTTTCACGATGGATCAGAACTGACCGCAGAAGATTTCCGCTTTTCTTTTATCGACCGGGCTAAAGAGCATCCGGCGACACTGCTGGCGGGCGTATGGAGTTTAATCGATCATATAGACACTCCATCGACGTCGGAAGCGGTTATTTATTTTAAATACCCGATGGCTACCGCCAAAGCCATGCTGGCGGATATTCCCGCATTTATTCTGCCGTCTGATTATTATCAAAAGCAGGGTGGCAGTGATGCGTTTGCCAGACGGCCAGTGGGCAGTGGTCCCTATCGGCTGACTGAGTATCAGCGCGGTAGCCGCATTGTACTGGAGGCCTTTGACCATTATTGGCAGGGCAAAGCCCCGGTTAAGCGGCTGATATTTTTAATCTCTTCTGACAGCGTTGCCCGTGCCGCTATGGTTCAGGCCAGGCAGGCGGATATTGCCGTAGATCTCAGCGTCCGTGAATCGCTCAAGCTCGGCAGTGAGACTGGCCTGCAAAGCCTGATACATCCCAGTACTGCCATGGTTATGCTACAGATGGTGAACAAAGGCGTATTTACCGATAAAAATGTACGTCTTGCTTTGCACCATGCGATTAATAAAGACGCGATAGCCAAAGGCCTTTTTGTTGGCCATGCCACACCAGTTTCGGTTCCCGCCGGGCCGGGGATGCCCGGATATATAAAAGATTTTGAGTTTCCTTTCGATCCTGATCATTCCAGAGAATTACTGGCGGAGAGTGGTTATGACGAAACTAATCCACTGACCATCCGTTTTTACGCCACCAAAGGCGTGCTGCCAAACGACCTGGAAATGGCTCAGGCCATTCAGTATATGTGGCGCCAGGTTGGTATTCAGACAGAGCTGCAGGTACTCACTCAGCCAATGATTGCCAGTTATCAGCAACAGGGGAAAATCGATGGGCCATTATTACAGGGCTGGAATCCGGCTGCCGGAGACCCTGGAACCTATTCCGGCTATTTGTTGCATCCTGCCCTGAGTTTCGCCCTGTGGAAAAGCGATGATGTGGGTGAAAAACTCTATCCGTTAATGGCCGAAACCAATGACAAAGTCCGTATCGAAAAATTCCGTGAATTTGATCGCTGGCAGGTAAAACAGGGCTATTCCATTCCCTTATTCCAGCGTCACAGTACCTGTGTTGCGTGGACAGAGCTTGAAATTCAATCAAGATTAACCGGCTTGATTAACCCTTACAGGATACGTATATCCTGAATAATAGCGCCGTAACCCTAGAGAAAAATATTGAAAGAGAACTGCTTTATTCAGTGACATATAAAGCAGTTCTTTAGCAGATATCAGAAAGCAAAGGCCATATTGAATACCGGAGCCCCACTGTCCAGATCATATTGCATGGATATATGTAATGGATTGTCTGGGTTTATACGGTTGTGCTTGTTGGGCAGAAAACAGGTGAGCATAAAAAACACACTGCTTACACAGGGCGGGGTTCTTAAACGATTAACCGTTTAAGCTTAGTGCTTACCCAGTTTCTCGCGGATCTGCTGGCAATCGGTGTTGTCGCAGCTGGCTGCGGCTTCCGGCAGACATAAAAAAAAACCCTCCGAAGCGAGGTTTTCTGTACCGCAAGAGTCTTAGTGTTTACCAAGCTTTCCGCGGATCTGCTGGCCATCGGTGTTGTCGCAGCTGGCTGCGTACTCCAGCACTTTTCATCGAGACATAAAAAACCCCGCCGAAGCGAGGTTTTCTGTACCGCAAGAATCTTAGTGTTTACCAAGCTTTTCGCGGATCTGCTGGACCCGGTGTTGTCGCAGCTGGCTGCGACTTCCAGCGTAAACGAATTAATGTTTACCCAATTTTTCCCGGATCTGCTGGCCATCGTTATTGTCGCAGCTGGCTGCGGCTTCCGGCAGAGACAAAAAAACCCGCGCTGTTTGCACAGAGCGGGTTTCTTTCGCAGCCAAACAAGGAAGCTTAGTGCTTACCCAGTTTCTCGCGAATCTGCTGGCCATCGGTGTTGTCGCAGCTGGCTGCGTTCCAGCAGGCGAATAGCGAGCATAAAAAAACCCACACTGCGTAACAATGTGGGTTCTTCTCGCTGAAAACTGGAAAACTTAGTGCTTACCCAGTTTCTCGCGGATCTGCTGGATGGTACGCAGTTGCGCCGCCGCTTCAGCCAGCTGAGTCAGTGCACGGGAGTAATCAAAGTCTGCACCCTGATTTTCCATTGCCTGTTCAGCATGTCTCTTCGCTTCCAGCGCTGCCGCTTCATCGAGATCATCAGCACGCGAAGCAGTATCTGCCAGCACAGTCACCGAATTGGGCTGTACTTCCAGATAACCACCAGAGACGTAAATCACCTCTTCTTCGCCGCCTTGTTTAACAATGCGGACCGGACCGGGCTTCAGTGGTGACAGCAAAGCTGCGTGGCCAGGTTCAACACCCAGATCACCCAGTTCGCCGGAGGCAATAATGCGCTCCACCAGACCGGAGAAGAGATTCTCTTCGGCACTTACGATATCGCAGTGAACGGTCATAGCCATATTCATATCCTCTGCATCAGGAGGCCGGATGGCGACTGCTTACTGCCATCCGGAACCACCTAAATTACATGTTTTTGGCTTTCTCGATCGCTTCGTCGATGGTGCCACACATGTAGAACGCCTGCTCAGGCATATCGTCGAAGTCACCATTCAGAATGCCCTGGAAGCCACGGATGGTTTCTTTCAGGGACACGTATTTACCAGGCGCACCAGTAAAGATCTCGGCCACGTGGAATGGCTGAGACAGGAAACGCTCGATCTTACGTGCACGGGCAACCAGCTGCTTATCTTCGTCGGACAGTTCGTCCATACCCAGAATTGCGATGATGTCTTTCAGCTCTTTATAGCGCTGCAGAACACCCTGTACGCCACGGGCACAGTCATAGTGCTCGTTACCGATAACCAGTGGATCCAGCTGACGGGAGGTGGAATCCAGAGGATCGATCGCCGGGTAAATACCTTTCGCTGCAATATCACGGGACAGTACAACAGTAGAGTCCAGGTGAGCGAAGGTGGTGGCTGGTGACGGGTCAGTCAAGTCATCCGCAGGTACGTATACCGCCTGGATAGAAGTAATGGAGCCTGTCTTGGTGGAGGTAATACGCTCC
>MDTG01388207.1_pt1 | contig 96040 bp, 78 predicted proteins | sample 811421 | NCBI WGS metagenome assembly MDTG01 (sample SAMN05326645, study PRJNA326480) | marine metagenome | isolation source: seawater | place: Pacific Ocean: South East | collected 2011 | reverse complement strand
TTACGGTAAGAGTCACCGGGTTGGTGCCCACGTTGGAGCAATCGAAAGCTGTTTTGCTCAACACCTTAGAAGCAATTCCACAGTTGTCAGAGCTAGATATCTCTGCCTGAGCCATTGAAAGAATGGCATTGCCCGAAGCATCGAGAGTAAGGGCTACATCCTTAACTTCCACTACAGGAGCGGCATTATCTACCACCTCTACAATGGCTGTGGTAGTTGTGGTATTGCCAGAAGCATCTCTTACGGTAACGGTTACTGTGTTTTCACCAAGATCAGAACAGTTGAAAACTGTTTTAGAGGTTTTTATCGAAATAATCTTGCAGTTGTCTGTAGTACAAGAGGTAAACTGGCTGAGGTCAGAGGTTACATCGAAATCGGCATAAGGGATTTCTTCTGTGTTAACAGTTGTAGATGTGGTACTGAATGAGCTCAGGCCGCCACCCAAGCCTCCCCCGAGTCCACCGCCAAGGCCTCCTCCGAGTCCGCCACCTAAGCCACCGCCCAGGCCGCCACCCAAACCACCTCCGCTATCAGGGGCGTCTTCAATTACTGCGTCTTCGCATATGTACAGTACGTCTTTATGGTGAATCTTGGCATTACCGTTTTCATCCAGATATACTCTAATGTTTTGGGCTACTACCGGTGGGGCAGTATTGTCTTTAACCGTTACAGAGGCTGTTTTTGTAGTGGTATTGCCAGAGGAGTCTTTTACAATGAGTGTAACCGAATTATTCCCCAGGTTGGAGCAGTCGAATGCTGTTTTGGAGAGTTCCAGGCTTACCGGGCTGCAGGCATCGTAGGAGCCGTTATCAACCATTTCAGGGGTAATGTTCACGTTGCCTGTCTCGTCAAGGTAAACAGTAATGTTTTGAGTAAGTGCAATTGGTTTGGCACTGTCCATAATGGTAACGATGGCAGTAGCTGAGGTGCTATTACCACTCTGATCGGTTACTGTTACGGTTACTACATGTTGCCCTGCGTCTTCACAGGTAAAGGTTTCTTTGTCTATTTCATAAGTAACAATGGAACAGTTATCATAAGTACAGTCACTACCTATCCATAGCGTATTGTCTCCACTTCCTGGAACAGGCTCAGGTTCGGAAATTCCGCCTCCGGCACAGTTCATAACCAACACATCCTGCGGGGTAATGGTAACTGTACTTCCTGAGGTGATTACTTTATAAATGTCTTTAGTGACTACCACAGGCGCAATAGTGTCCTGAACATTGACCGTAATATCTTTTGAGCAGGTGTTGCCTTCGCTGTCAGTTGCAGTTACGGTAATAGTTTTTTCACCCAGATCGGAGCAACTAAAATTGGTTTGAGAAGCTGTATAAGTAACTTCTCCTACAGGTATATTAGACTGTTCACCACAGAAGTTGCCTTCCCCATCGGTATAGCTAATCACAGTAAAAGGGCCATATACATTACCTATAATCTGCTCTGAGCAAGAGGTGTGTACCTGATGTAAGGCACCATCGTTGAGCTGAATGTATGTTTTTGGACCTAGTCTTCCCTTAAAGTCAAAACCTTCTATGGTTATTTTGTCACCATTCTGGACATTGGTGTTGGTTTCCAAAAGGTTATTGTTCTGGTCGTAGGCCTTTACGGTTGCTCCAGACTCACCCGCGTATGTAAAGGTAAAGTTCTGCATTTTACCTTCGCACTGGCAGTCGGCAATATCGGCCGGCCCGCAGTTGCTAAGGTCAAGATTGAAGTCGCCCTGATGGTAGTTCACTCCATCCCAGCTGTAGGAAAACCAACCGGACAGGCCGTATTTAGAGTTCTTATTGTTAGCGGCATTTCCTACCTGAAAGCCAAAGTTATAGTTGGCAGGCATGTGGCTAATGGTGACTGTTTTTCCGGCATTGGCTTCAAGCCCAATAATCTGGCTTGTTTGAGACGGATCCATGATGTAGTAGCTCCAGTCTTTGTAGTGGTCTCCGGCTAAACCTTTTTCGTTTTTATAATCTCTACCTAGGGAACTCCAGGTAGTCCAGTCCATTTTTGAAGAAAGATATACGATTGCCTGCCATTTATCCGTTGGGTTAGAAGTGTTGTAGAGAATACCGGAGAGCATGGCCGATCCGTCTTCGAATTCATTGAATTCTGCACCTTCGGCAAAAATAAAATCAGTGGAGCTGCCGGGAAAAGGGTTGATGCTTAACCACATGGCATGGCCATCGCCTGTAGCGGCAGAAGGAGTGCAAGCTCCGTTGTCTTCGAAGCAATCTAAATTCAAATTGCTGAAGTCAAGGGTAGCTTCACCATTGGCATCTAAGAAAAGCTCTTGTGTTTGCGCAATAGCACTGGCAGGCCAGTTGAGCACAAAGGCAACCAGGCCAATAGAAAAAAAATGTGTGGCAACCTTCAATAGCTTGCCAATAGGTTGTTGCATCACTCTCGTGTTTTGGTCAAAGATGTAGTTAGCTTAATGCTCACCTAAACCTGTAAATGGTTTAGCATACACCTTATTTATGACCACAATGCACGCGGTTTCTAAATTAGGTTTAGGTGATAGGACTTGGTGAAAGGACTGCAAATATACATAAAATTGCATTTCGTGGTCAATTTTATGCTTTTTATTTCCTTTCAAGTAGCTGTAACCAAATATGTTAAGTCTATTTGACCAAAGGAGAGATTCAAACTAATCTTCAGATCGGTCGAGCAGACGGTTGTCTATTTGTTTACTGGCCTTCGCCCCTAATTTTTTAAGCTTTTCGGCCCTCCTAATGAGGTTGCCGCTCCCCTCAGCCAGCTTTTTCATCGATTCCTGATAAGCCTTTTGAGTACCTGCCAGATGTTTACCAACATTCATCAAATCTTCGGTAAACGCCTGAAACTTGTCGTATAGCGCTCCGCTTTGTTGCGCTATTTCTATTGCATTTTTATTCTGATATTCTTGCTTCCAGATGCTTGAGATTGTTCTCAGTGTTGCAATGAGTGTGGTAGGACTAACTACCACAATGTTTTTGCTGTAGGCATCATTGAACAACTCCTGGTCGTGTTGAACAGCCAGTGTAAAGGCCGGTTCAATGGGTATGAACAGAAGCACAAAGTCTAAACCGTCAAAGCCATAGAGGTTTTGATAGTTTTTTTCTCCCAGACCCTTTACATGGGCTCTCACTGAATTGATGTGGGCTTTGAGCTCACCAGCTCTTTCGGTTTCTGAGCTCGCAGTAGTGTAGCGTTCATAGGCCGTAAGGCTAACTTTGGAGTCTATTATAATGTGTTTGTTTTCAGGGAGCCTGACCACCACATCGGGCTGATATCTGCGTCCGTCATTTCCTATTTCAGACACCTGAGTTTCGTACTCCCGGCCCTTTTCCAAACCAGATTTTTCCAGAATTCTTTCCAGAATTACTTCCCCCCAGTTACCCTGGGTTTTGGTGTCGCCTTTCAGTGCTCTGGTGAGATTTTCTGCTTCTTTGGTTATTTGTTTGTTCAGTTCACTAAGGTGCTGTATTTGCTGAAGAAGGGTAGCGTTGCGTTCGGCCCCTTCTTTATTGGAGTCTTCTACCTTCTTCTGAAAGTCAGAAATGCGTTCTTTTAGTGGGGTCAGAATTTCTGACAGATTCAGCTTGTTTTGTTCAGTAAACTTTCTGCTTTTTTCTTCCAGAATTTCATTGGCCAAATTTTTAAACTGAATAGAGAAACGCTCATTCATTTGCTCCATTTCAATTTTTTGTTCAGCCAGTCGTTGTTGCAGGTTCTTAAACTCTGCCTGTGAGGTGGCCAACTGCTTGCTCAAGTCAACCCTCTTCTCTCTTTCTTGAGATAGCGTAGGTTTTAACTCTTGCAATTCAGTTATCAGCATTTTATTTCGTTCCTCAGCTAATTGAAGCTGATTCTTTAGTTGGTCAATGTTTTGGTTTGGCTTAGATGCAGTCTGTTTAGTCAGCAACCAGCCTATTATTATTCCTAATACTGTGCCCGTAATTAACCAGAGTATTTCCATGGTTTACCTGTTGTTTTGCAACAAATATAAACCATGCTTTCTCTATGCCATTAACTTGGCAGCAGCAGTGTTTTCGCTCGCAACTTTCACTCCCTGGCTTATTAGAAACTGATTAAGAAGGAGCTCAGTTTCTGCATCTACTTCTAAGTATTTTTCTAATGAGCACCATACTTTCACTCCCAGCTCTACGTGGCTATTCTTCATTTTCTTTACCACTACTTTTGGCGAAGGATTTCTGAGCACAAGCTTATTGTTGCTCAGATAATCGTTGATGAGCTTTTTGATTTTAGCCATGTTTTCTGAATAGCAGACTTTAGTTTCGAGGTCTACATTCACAATATTCTGATGGCTTAAATTGTGTAGATGCTTGGTGAAGAAGAGGGTGTTGGGAACGTGAACGGGTTCGCCATCGATGCTCCTCAGGATAGTGAACCTAATTCCCTTGTGTTCAACGGAACCGAGACGACCATCAATTTCGATAAAATCGCCTTTTCTAAACGGGCTCGTAGCTCTAATGAGCAACCCGCTAAACACTTCGAGCATTGGCTGTAGTGCTTTTCTGATTTTCGATTCTATTTGCCCCATAGTAGTTAGGTTGTTTGGTGGATTTAGTTCAATCCACATACCAACTACGTATTTCGCCTATAATACCCTACCAACGGCAAAAAAAAAGATGTGAACAACAGTTGTACTGTCCCATTATGGGAAGAAGATCTAATTGTTGGAGGAATTTCGTTACTTATGATAGCTTATTTTATCCATTATGATTACCCCTTGAGGCGACTGATCGAAGATGAAGCTTAATGATTGTATAGACTCTGTGTTGAATTGGCTATTCACTTTCTGAAGGTCGCTTAGCGAAATAAAGAAGGTGTTATAAACAGCTTCCGATGTTTTGTTGTCCTGAAGTTCAGGATTTTTGAATACATCTACCGTGAGCTGTCTCTGAAGGTAGCTGTAATCGCTCAACTTAATTCTCACCATTTGTCCGTTGGAGTCCTGGAATTCAATACTAAAGTCAATGGGTTCCTTGGCTTTGGGTTCTTCTTTGTCATCGGCCTGTTCTTCCGCTTCGGGTTCCTCTGCGTTGTTCGTTTCATTATTATTCTGCTCGTCTTTTGCCGATTCGTCTTCTTTTTCTTTGTCGCGATCTTTCTCGGGGTAGGTGTTTTCTTTAGACTCAGAAAGTTCAAAAGTGAGGTATGAGGCACTCTGAGTCGATAGAGGTTTGGCCAGTGCTATTGTGTATCGGGCTGTATCTACAGGGTGAGCCAGGCTATCCCAGCCAATATAGACGGCCCGGGTTCCCCGGTTTCCCCACTTCATGCTTACCAGTTGTTCTCTCCAAACGGTTAGGTTTTGGGTAGTTATTTTACCGCCTTCTGAAGTAGAAGTAAGGTCTAGGTCTTCTTCAAAATCGGCAATGGTTTGCCAGTTGCTGTCTTCATATTGATTGAGGTAAATGGTTTGAGGTAACCATTCCAAGCCACTGCGAAAGTCTTTAAACAGAGAGCGGTATTCATTCTTACCGAGTAATGTGGCTTGCAGAAAAGCACTGATATAGACTTTGCCCACGGTGAGTTGCTCTTCCATGGGCATCAGGGCATCTACATTAAGCAGCGAACCATAAGGGTAACCAGCATCTCTATTGCCCCAAGACGTATTAAACTGCCCATGGTTGGCTCCATATACATAAATGGCCGATTTAAAGAAGTCGGAACTATCTGAAAACTCAACCCGCTCATACTGCCTCAAGCCTGCAAATGACTGAACGTCTCCGTCATTAGCTCCGTGAATAACCAGATAGTTCACATCTTTTAGTGGGGTACTTGTTTCTCCCGGTTTGTATTGGCCATCTACAGGAGCAATGGCCACCACTGCTTTGATGTTAAAACCAAAGTCGAATTTCTGATTGGCATTGTCCGGATAGTAATCCAGGGTGTTGAAAAATCCAGCAATGGCGGCTGCTTCACCCCCACGGGAGTGACCCATTACAGCCACGTTGTTCATATCTACTTTGCCAAAAAAAGGATTTTCGGGGTCTTCATTCCATTTTCTCCAGTTTCTGAGGTGCTCTAGCAATAACCAGCCCCGAGCATCATTTTCCTCATCCAGTCCATTTCCAAAAATATCGGGCCAGCCACTGTTTATAAAGTTTTCGTCTACACTGGCTAAAATTATTCCCTGGCTTGCCAATAGTTGACCAAGGTATTCATAGCCGGGATCGGAGTAGTCGAACATGGAATGATTGCCATGTACAATTAGTGCAATTGGAAAAGGGCCATCGCCTTGAGGATACCATACTCGGCCATTTATGGGCAGGGCTTTGTCATCGTGGCCCCAATACCAGCTTCTTATTTTCCCGGAGAGTTTATTCCAGTCGTCTATTAGTCTTGAACCATCAACCGAGTCGGTCACTATATTTACATTTTCTCCAAATTCCGGGCGGTGTTTGTCTTTGCCGCTGCCATAGGTAAGAAATTCTACCGGGTATGGACCAGCTTCTGCAGGGTTGTTTAGTTCGATATGCTTTGGGCGATAGTCTGATTTTAGTGCGGCATTAATATGTTCAACTTCGGGTTTAAAGCCCGTGTCGGCTACCCATATTATGCCCCAAACCAGTCCGGCCAGTCCGGCCAATAGGCCTAGTGCAGCCACTATGGTTTGGGCTTTTGTATTGTGCTTCCTCGTTTTTTTAAGCAAAGTGTATAGCCCGGCCCCGGAGAGGCCTGCAAAAAGTATGATGAACAGAGGAAATTGAATGCTGAGGCTACCACCATTGAAAATAAATGTGCCAAGAAAAAAAGCTCCCGGCACATACCAGAAAAATTTCTTTGGAAGAAGCTTTAGCAAGTTTACTACTAAAACAGTGCTTGCACTTACCAAAAAAGCAAGAATAAGCCCCAGAACCACGGGTGCAATGCCAAAGTAGGTATTGCCGTCCAATACAAACACCAAAAGCGATGTAATGAGCCAAATAACAATGGCTGTTGTGGCAATGGCCTTAAATGCACCGTCTTGGGCTATTGGGCCCGGTTTTATAGTTTGAAAGAATCGGATGATACGATTCCAGAGGTTTTTAAAAAGTCGTTTCATGGTAGAAGGTGGTTGAGTGTTGTGGGTGTTAGTGCTGGTCCATCAATATTTCATTGCCATCCGGGTCTTTGAGCATAATATAGGCCGGCCCGCTGCTATTTTCATCGCAGGTGCGGCTAAGGGTAATGCCTCGGCTCTGAAGGGCTTGTTGTACCGCCCGAACATCGGGAGGATTGAAGGTGATCACGTTTTTACTAAACATGTCCTGATAAAGGCCCAGTTGAATGTTTCCGTTTCGAACAATGAGCCATTTATCTTCTATGCTTCCGCAATTAGGGAGTGCTTCAAAGCCGAGTTTTTGATAAAAGGCATAGGAAGCCGCAATGTCTTTGACGGCTAAGGCGAGATGGTTTTTTCCTAAATTCATGGAAATCAGCTAAAAAGTGTTTCCTGAATATAGTCATTGCACGGCTAAATAGTAGCAATACACTTTAACTCAATGGCAATTGGGGTAGGGAGAGAGCTTATTTCTACAGTCGTACGGCACGGTTGATTGTCTTTGAAATACTCCGCGTAAATTTTATTGTAAATGGGGAAGTCGGCCTTCATATTGGTGAGAAAAACGGTTACATCAACCAGTTGATCCCAGCTGCTTCCCGATGCCTCTAATATAAGTTGAACATTTTTAAACACCGAGTGGCATTGTTCTTCAATATCGTAAGACAGAATTTCTCCATCTTCTGACAACTGAACTCCAGGAATTTTGGAAGACCCGCGTTCTCTGGGTCCTACTCCGGAAAGAAAGAGCAGGTTGCCTACTTTTCGGGCATGAGGATAAAGTCCTACAGGCTCAGGGGCTTGTTCACTATTAAAATGTTGGCTCATAGCAGGTGTTTAATAAGTATTATCCGATAATTTTCCAGTTCGTCTTTAGGCTTTACCTGGCTTATTTGAAAGCCATTGTTTATGGCAAAAGTTAGCATGGCTTTGTGGCGATTGAGGGTTTTAAACCTAATGCCCCTGTAGCCATTTTTCAACGCCCAGCTTTCCTGATAGTCGGCCATGCGCCTGGCCAGGCCCTTTTTTCTATGCTGCGGTGCTACACCTCCCAGCCAGCTGTACAGCATGCCATCGTTGTCTCTGTTATAGGCCACTTTACATCCTGCCAACTCGCCATTTACTTTGGCTAGTAGAGTGAGTTGCTGCTTGTTTTTTACCCGCTCAAGGTAATGTTCTGTAGAGAGCAAAGGGTCAAATTCAGGTAATTTGCCCAGCACTTGCAGGGCATCGGGCAAACTACCTTCTATAATCTCAATCATTTACTGATTCATTATATCTTCAATCTCCTCAGCTTCAATAGGTATGTTTCGCATAAGGTTGAACTGACCATTCTCTGTAATCTGAATGTCATCTTCCAGGCGAATGCCAATTCCTTCTTGCGGAATGTAAATGCCGGGTTCTACAGTGAACACCATACCGGGTTTGAATTCGGTGTAAATACTGGCGACATCGTGTACGTCTAAGCCAATGTGGTGAGAGGTGCCATGCATAAAGTATTTCTTGTAGGCCGGCCAGTTGGGGTCTTCATTCTTTACATCTGTTTGGTCGAGAAGGCCCAGGCCAATGAGTTCGCTGGTCATTATTTTGCCAACCTCTTTATGATATTGGGGAATTCTATTGCCGGGAACCAACATTTCTGTGGCTGCTTTTTTTACCCGAAGTACAGCATTATATACCTCCCTTTGTCTTTTGCTGAATTTTCCGTTTACGGGAATGGTTCGGGTAAGATCTGAGGCATAGTTGGCATATTCTGCTCCAATGTCCATAAGCAGCAGGTCACCGTCTTTTAGTTGATCTTTGTTCTCAATGTAGTGCAATACACAGGCATTGGCCCCTCCGGCTATGATGGGCGTATAGGCAAAACCTTTTGATCGGTTTCTTACAAACTCGTGAAGTATTTCTGCTTCAACCTCAAACTCCCAAGCCCCCGGTTTGGTAAAAGCCATTGCCCTTCTAAAACCTTTTTCGGTAATGTCACAGGCCTTTTGCATTAGCTCTATTTCGCGAGGCTCCTTTACAGTGCGCAGGTCGTAAATTACAGGAGCCAGACGCTCGTATTCATAGGTAGGGTATGTTTTGCGTATCCACTGACTAAAGCGGTCGCTTCGGGTTTCTACCTCGGTTGAGTTTCTAATGTGTTCGTTATGGTATAGGTATATATGCTCGGTTTCGGCTAATATGGTTTTAAGAGTTTGCTCAAATTTATCGTTCCACATTATGGTTTTTACGCCAGAAGTGTTTTCGGCTTCCTCCTGGGTGTATTTGTGGCCTTCCCATACGGCAATGTGTTCGTTGGTTTCGCGAAGAAACAGTACCTCTTTCATGCGTTCATCAGGAAAGTCAGGGGCTATAATGAGGGTAGACTCTTCCTGGTCTATTCCTGATAGATAAAGCATATTACTGTTTTGCCTAAAGGGCATGGTGCCATCGGCATTGGTGGGCATAATATCATTTGAGCAGACTATGACTGCCGAATTCGGCTTGAGTCTGGCCTTTAGCTTTTCTCTGTTTTTTATGAAAAGTTCTTTACCGATGTGTTCGTATCTCATAAGCTCATTTTCGTTTGTAGCGAAGTAAGCAGGAAACAGGGAGAAAATAAAGAGAAGTGAGAGGAGTTAAGTCAGAACGAGATAGATTCAGCATTTTGGCCAATGTTTCGGAACCTTAGAAGATTGGTTATTGCAGAAAAGGCTGGCCTGCTTTAAATCTTTGGACGGAGGCCCTTAACCCTATTTAACTGAACTGACCGGTTTGATCACTTTTAAATCATCAAGCCCCGCGAGCCACCCAATTAAATCGAGTTTTTCTGACTGAATATCTGTAGCATCAATTTAATAAGAGGTTAGGGTTACTTACTTAAGTCGCAAGAAGTGTATTTATGAACCTTGCCTCCATTTGTGTCTTCACAAATGCTTATTAAAAGACACGGTAAGGGCACAGCTTGTGGCTAGTATGCTGGATCTAACAAGTGGGATCTAAATGAGTAACCCTATAAGTGGTTTTAGCGAAACCAGCCTTTAAGGGGTATTGTACGCAGCACCAGTTAACCTATCGGTTTTAACCTCAAAACCACACTTAAAATGTCCTTCCGGGCAAGCTTTTTTGCCATGCAGTCCGCAGGGTCTGCAGGTCAGAGGCTCTTCGATTTGTATTACGCTTGAATGATCAGATAGAGGCCCGAAACCAAATTCTGGAATAGTAGAACAGAAGATGGCTGCGGTCGGTGCATTCATGGCACTGGCCAAATGCATAGGCGCACTGTCGTTCACATAGTTCATTTGAGCAGCCTGCATAAGAGCGGCCGACTCCAAAAGGCTTAGCTTACCACACAAATTCTCAGCATTCGGGTGGCCACTTTTCTGAATAATTTCATCGCAAAGGGCATGATCGGAAGGAGCACCCAGGGCGTAAATTTTTCCTTGGAAATCTGTGGTGGAAAGGAATTCGATCCACTTCTCTTTCGGAAATTGCTTGGTAAACCAAACAGAAGCCGGGGCAAAGCAAATAAAGGGAGCGGCTTTAAGCGAAGCGACCTTCTCAAAGTCTTGATTTGACGGATAAAGTTTTGGTTTGGATGGAGTGCCATCAGTAAACTCAGCAATCAGATCATGGTTCCGCTCAATTTCGTGCTTGCCATTATTGATCTCATGTGGCACTTTCTTGCCGAAAGCCCAGCTGAATGGATTCTTGTCAAAACCAACTTTGATTTTAGCTCCAGAAAAAGCAGTGAGAAAACCTGAGTTGGCAAATCGTTGAATGTTCACTACCAGATCGTAGCGTTCCGCACGAATGACCTTCAACATTTTCAGCAGGTTTCTGTATTTGCCGGCCTTTTTATCCCAAATAAGGGTTTGGTTAAGGAAAGGGTGGTTTTTTACCAATCCCTCATTGCCTTTGCGAACCAAAAAATCGAGCCGAGCCTTAGGGTAGTGCTGGTGAATCTTTTCTAAAACACCAGTGGCCAAAATTACATCGCCAATAAAAGCGGTTTGAATGACGAGTATTTTCTGAAATGGCTTTGTCATAGGCAGTTCAAAGATAGAAAAACAGTTCATTTCGCCATTCCCGTGAAAACGGGAATCCGTCTGTTTGATATGGGGATTCCCGCCTGCACGGGAATGACTGTAGGGAGGGGGCGGAGTGATTATCTTACATGTAAAGTGTTCTTATTCTGCTCAATAAAGCCTTAACTTTGCAGCCGTTCCAAAAAAAGCATGGTCGACTACAATCTTATTTCTTTACCCAACGGCATCAGAGTAATCCACAAAGAAGTTCCCAGTACTAAAATTGTGCACTGCGGCTTCATATTGGATATTGGGAGTCGCGATGAAACCGAGGAACAATTGGGTATTGCCCACTTTTGGGAACACATGGCTTTTAAAGGAACCAAAAAACGCAAAGCTTTCCATATTCTCAATAAACTCGATTCGGTAGGGGGAGAGCTGAATGCCTACACAACCAAAGAGAAAATCTGCTTCTACGCCTCAGCGCTGGATAAGCACATGGAGAGTGCCTTTGAGCTTTTGCAGGATATTACTTTCGATTCGGTTTTTCCTGAAAAGCAAATTGAAAATGAAAGAGGGGTCATTTTAGAAGAGATGGCGCTATATCATGACAACCCTGAAGATGCTCTTCAGGACGAGTTCGATCGTGTAGTTTTTAAAGAACATCCTCTGGGTCAAAACATTCTGGGAACCCCCAAAAGTGTGCGGTCTTTTCACCGAGAAGATTTTCAGGAATTTCTAAAAACAAATCTTAGTACAGAGCGGGTGGTGTTTTCATGTGTGGGCAATGTGCCGTTTAAGAAAGTGAAGAGGCTGGCCGAAAAGTACTTTGGCCAAATTCCCCTTTTGCAGGCCTCCCGGCAGCGCAAACCGTTTGAATTTTACCAGCCCGATCGAGAGATTATCAGACGAAACATTACCCAGGCACACTGTGCTATTGGGGCTACAGGCTATGCCCTGGCTGATGAGAAACGACTACCGTTTTTTATGTTGGTGAACATATTGGGCGGACCGGGAATGAATTCCCGGCTCAACCTGGCATTGAGAGAAAAGTATGGATTTGTCTACAGTGTGGAGGCCGCATATCACCCATTTGCCGATACCGGTTTATTCGGCATATACTTTGGAACCGAAAAAAGCCAGGTAGAACGCAGCCACCGCATTATAGCCAAAGAGCTCAGACAGCTACGCGAAAAGCCGTTGGGGGTGCTTCAACTACACAAAGCTAAGGAGCAACTTATTGGACAACTGGCCATGGCCGAAGAAAACAACACCAGCCTTATGTTGATGTTGGGAAAAAGCATTCTTGATATGGAAAAGGTAGATTCTTTGGAAGATGTCTTTCAGCGTATTCGCCAAATCTCCGGTGCTGAGCTCATGGATATTGCCAATGAGATGTTTGACGAAAACCGATTGAGTTATTTAACCCTATTACCCGAAAACTAATGGATTTTATTCCCGAAGACATACAAAGGTATGTAGAAGAGCATACTGATAAGGAAAGTGAACTACTGAGCAGGGTGAATAGAGAAACCCATCAAAAAGTGCTCATGCCACGCATGCTTTCAGGGCATTTGCAAGGCCGGGTACTTTCCATGCTTAGTCATATGATCCAACCGCAAAGAATTCTGGAAATTGGCACTTATACGGGATATTCGGCCATTTGCATGGCAGAGGGGCTGGTGGCCGGTGGAAAATTGATCACCATAGATAAGAATGAGGAACTGGAGGCTTCTGTAAGAGCTTATTTTTCTGAAGCCGGCCTCACCGATAGTATTGACTTTAGAATTGGCGATGCCATGCAGCTAATCCCTGAAATTGAGGGGCCTTTCGATTTAGTTTTCATCGATGCCGACAAGAAAAATTACCTGAATTACTTTAACTTAGTGTTGCAAAAAGTGCGTATTGGTGGTTTTATCATAGCCGACAACGTTTTGTGGAGTGGCAAAGTGGTAAAAACTGACAAGAAAATTGATGCCGATACGCAAGCCATACTCGATTTTAATCGTTCTGTTCACGAAGATGATCGAGTTGAAAACGTTTTGTTCCCCATTAGAGATGGCCTGATGGTGGTAAGAAGAATACAGTGAGAAAGACTTTCACCGCACTACTCATTCTCCTGCTGGCTTCGCTACGTTCATTAGCGCAAGCTCCAATCACTGTCCCCAATGAAATGGAATTTGCCGGGGTCAGGCTCAAAATACAGTCCGATGCCAAGAAGGAAATTGAGCAAACCTTAGACCTGCTTACCCGCAGTCAGTACCATTTTCAGCGCCTTGTAGACAGGTCTCGCCTGTATATGCCTTATGTAGAAGAGGTGCTTCGCCAGGAAGGAATTCCGGAAGATTTTAAATACCTGCCCATTCAAGAGAGTCAGTTTGTATCCGATACAGTATCATCTTCCAATGCCGTGGGTTTCTGGCAGTTCAAAAAAGCATCGGCTCAGGAATTAGGCTTACGGGTAGACAACGTGGTAGACGAACGGAAGCACATTGTGGCAGCAACCGTTGGAGCTACCAAATATTTTAAGCGAAGCAACTTTGTGTTCGATAACTGGGTGCTTTCGCTTCAGTCGTATTTACAGGGGCTCACCGGTACCCAGCGCTCTGTTGACGATAAGTTGTACGGAGCAAAGTCGATGGTAATTGATGGCAAAACACACTGGTACATAAAGAAATTCATAGCTCATTACCTGGCCTTTAAAGATTATGTGGGCAACGGCAAGTATCGTAGCGATATGAGTTTACACAGCTATGAAGGCCGAGGGAAAACCTTGCGGCAGGTGAGCCAGGCAACAGGTACCGATTTCAATGAGTTGAGGGCTTATAATAAATGGCTCAACCAATCTCAGATTCCGGACGATAAGTCTTATCTGGTATTCTATCCCGATGCTAAAAAAGGCGGACCTGTAGTGGTAAGACGCGATGAACCGCAGAAAACTAATGAAGCAGACAAGTCGCGTTCTGCCTCTTCGAATAACCGTTCGGAAAGTACCACAAAGGCCGAAACCAGACGCATGCGCTTCAGGCCAATTGCTGGCAACGTAGGGGCTTTTCCGCAGATTACGGGAAACACCGCCAAGGCCTATGAGCCCGGAAATATTGAGCTGAACGGAATACCCGCAGTTCGAGCTAAAAGCAATGACAATCTGCAAAGCCTTTCTGCCCGCACGGGGGTAAAAACGGAAAGGCTGATGAAGTTCAATGACATTGGTGAAAGAGGCAATGTGAGAGCCGACAGGTACTACTACCTAAAGAAAAAGCGCAACAAGGGTAAGGTTCATTACCATATTGTACAGCCCGGAGAAACCCTGTGGGGCATATCGCAAGACTATGGCATAAAGCTGAAAAAGCTAATGCAAAAGAACAGGATGAAAGAGGCGGAGCAATTGAAAGTGGGGCGTGTGCTGTGGCTCCGATTTATCAGGCCTAAAGATATTCCCGTAGAGTACAGTCGGGTTTCGTTACCTGAGAGCACCCTCGAGCCGGAGCCTGAAAAACCTGTTCAGCCTGAAAGGACCATCCAGGAAAACGTGAGGCCAAAAACCGTTGAATTGCCTTTGCTGGATGATAATGAGGTGTTTATTGAACCTACGCCCATCAGGCCGCTCACAAATACGGCCCGGGACACGGTGGTTGTTCACCGGGTCAGGTACCAGGAAACCTTCTTTGCTATAGCCAAGGAATATGCAGTAGAAATTGATGAAATTCTGGAATGGAATAATCTGAAACTAAGCGATGGCCTGCAAATTGGGCAAGAGTTAAAGTTGCTCGTTCCCAGAGAAAGGTATGCTCCCAAAGTAAAAGAGCCTCAAATCATTACTCATCAAGTGGCCAAAGGAGAAACTATGTGGTCGATATCCAAAAAATATGAAGTTGAAATAGAAGATATAAAACGGTGGAATAACAAGGCAGACCATACGTTGTCTCTTGGAGAAAAACTGATCATCAGAAAGCCCAATTAACGCACAATACCATTTTGGACAAAAAGCTTCCTTGAATTTTTAGGGGTTGGATTACTCCCGTACATTTGCAGCAGAATCATAGGAATGACTCAAAAGACTATTCTATTCTTATTCCTCTTTTCAATTCAACAGGTTTGGGCACAGAACGCTTCCTCCGAGGCAGAGGCCGACTCGGTGGTGTATTGGAAAAACGGAGGCTCTTTCGCATTGAACATTCAACAAGTGGGATTGACCAACTGGGCAGCCGGTGGTGAGTCTTCTTTGGCCATTGGAGGTACCTTGGAGGGGTTTGCCAACTACGAACGCGAAGAGGTGGTATGGGAAAACAGAGCCAAGTTTGGTTACGGAGTAATTCGAAAAGGAGATAATACCAATCGCTTTGAAAAGACAGACGATGCCATTATTCTCTCCAGTAAGTACAGTCAGAAGTTTAGCCAAATGATTCTGATGTCTGCCGCCATTAATTTTAGAACCCAGATGGACGAAGGGGTTAAGCTGGAAAATGTGGCAGGCCAATCGGAGAAACGCAGAGTACTCATATCGGACTTCATGGCTCCTGGATATTTGCAGGCTTCTCTTGGTTTGACCTACAGACCACAAGCCGGCTTATCGGCTACACTAGCCCCATTTACCGGTCGATTTACCTTTGTGCTCAACGACTCGTTATCAAGGGCCGGGTCGTTTGGAGTTATTGCCGGAGAAAAAATACGTTCGGAGGCCGGAATATCTCTCATTGGTACTTTTGAGAGAACTTTAATGAAGAATGTAGAGCTCAAAACCAATTACAACTTCTTCTCCAACTATGAAAAATTCCCCAACACGGTGGTGAATATAGAAGCTGGTTTAAACCTGAAAGTCAACGATTTTATACAGTCAAAAGTAAATACGCAGCTCATCTATGATGATGATGTAAAGGTCACACGGTCGGATGGTACCCGGGGGCGCGATGTGCAGTTGAAAAACGTGATAACGGTTGGCTTTACCTTAAAGTTTTAGCCGGAATCCCGGGGGGCGCTGCTTAAAATTCAGGGTCTAACCCTAGTTTATCCTGAAGATCGCGCAAGGCAGGGTATTTTCGTTTGAGGTGTTCAAACTTTTCTCTATCGGTATAAAGCATTTTCTCCCGCTCCATTTCTCTTACCTCAGACCGAACAGTAATTAGGTCGTTTTCCAGTCTGTCTCTTAAAAATTGCAGAAGATCTCCTCTGAATTTCTCAAAGGTTGGTTCAAGGGCTTCATTGGCTATGGTTACGGTAATTTGCTCTCCGTTTAGAGTATAAGGCTCCTTAAGAATGAGTACTTCCTGAGTGAGCCCCATTTTCTGTCGTTGCTCTACAAAAGCCATCCATTCCCTTTGCAGAGTTGCCGCATCAAAGCTTTTCTGGCGAGTAGGTCCTGTAGGCTCCTTTTCCTTTTCCTGTATATCTTCTTTCGGCTTGCTAATCACCTTCTTGAGTGCACTCAGGTCCGTTGGAATATCCATGGTTTTGGTGCTGAGAGGCTTTCTAAGCTTGGGGCGACTAGTAGTAGGCTCAGGTTTGGCGGCTTGAGCAACCTCCTCTTTAGAGGTAGAAGGGGCCTTTTCGGTAACTGTTATCGCTTCGCTGGTGGGTGCCTGAGTGGCATTGGTCTCCGGCACTAAAGGTGAAGAGGAACGATCGGGCGTTTCGTCTTGAGGTTCGGTAGCCTCAGGCTGCGTTAGGCTTTTTTTTTTGATGAATCGTCTGCAACACTCACATCGGCCAACTGAATGGCTCTTTTTAGGTGAGCCATTTTCAAGAGAGCAAGCTCCACGTGTAAACGCTGGTTTTTACTGGCTTTGTAATGAATGTCGCATTGGTTGGCCACGTTCAGCGCAGTGAGTAAAAACGACATGGGCACTTCGTTGGCCTGGGCCTGATATTTAGCCTTTACGGTATCCGAAACCTCCAATAATTGAATGGTGGCATTGTCTTTACACACCATAAGGTCTCTGAAATGACCACTTAGTCCCACAATGAAATTATGACCGTCAAAACCTTTTTTCAAAATTTCATCAAACAGCAAGAGAGTAGCCGGGGTGTCTTCGTTAAACAACGCTTCCGTCATTCTAAAGTAGTAGTCGTAGTCCAGAATGTGAAGGTTGTCTATTGTGGCCTGATAGGTAACCTTTTTGCCATGAGAGAAGGTAACAATCAGATCGAAGAGGGAGAGGGCGTCACGCATAGCTCCATCTGCCTTTTGAGCAATCAGGTTCAGCGCTTCATCTTCTGCCTCAATGCCTTCTTTCTCAGCAATCATTTTCAGCTGACCTGAGATATCACTTACCTCAATTCTGTTGAAGTCGAAAATCTGACAACGGGAAAGTATAGTAGGAATTACCTTGTGTTTCTCCGTTGTCGCCAGAATAAAAATGGCGTATGATGGTGGCTCTTCCAGGGTCTTCAAAAATGCATTGAAAGCCTGGTTCGAAAGCATGTGAACCTCATCTATGATGTAGACCTTGAATTTGCCCTGCTGCGGAGGATAACGCACCTGATCGATCAGGTTTCGGATATCGTCTACCGAGTTGTTGGAGGCCGCATCGAGTTCATAGATATTAAAGGAATCGTTGCCTAATAGGGGATTATCTATAGACTGTTCGTTGATGAGTCTGGCTACAATTCTGGCGCAGGTGGTTTTTCCAACCCCTCTGGGGCCACAAAAGAGCAGTGCTTGAGCCAGTTGCTCATTGTCAATTGCGTTTTTTAGGGTAGTAGTGATGTGCTCCTGACCCACAACTTCCTCAAAACCAACCGGTCTGTACTTCCTTGCCGAGACAACGAATTTTTCCATTGCCGCAAGATATAAATTTGAGTTACATGTTCAGAGTTCAAAGTTTAAAGTTTGAGGAAAAAGTAACAAGGAACTGCCAAGAGCCCGGAGTTTACAAAGGCGGGTTCTTTGTTTTCCATCCCGACCGAAGCAGAGGGATCTGCCCAATAAGAAGGCTTGGCCGATCTTTCGGCTGCGCTCAAGATAGGAAACTTAAAAGACCGCCTATGTCGAAGCTTCGGAGGGGAAATGTGAACCGGGGGATGGCTCATACGCACAAACATGCCGTACATCCTCTCACGAACCATAAGGTTTCAAGCCCTCTGCCCGGGGTTCTCAAAACCCTAAATCGGACAATAAAAAAGACCACAAGTGTGGCCTCTTTTTATGGTGGAGCCGGAGGGATTCGAACCCTCGTCCAGATAAGGAACACTAAGTGCCTTCTACATGCTTATTTGCTGATTAGTTTTCGAGTTTGTTAAGGACAGCAACCACCCTAATCCAAACCTTATCCGCGATTAATTTCACGCAAGTGTCGCGACATCCACTTACGCTAGTTCTGCATGATGATGTCTCATATTCCCACCCGGCAGAACGAGGGGTGAGAGAGACACATTGCTATCTAAATCTGATTAGGCAGCAAGGGCGTATTGTCTTTCGCCAATTAAAATGATGAAAGTTTTATTTAAGGGAAATACTAACAACTCCCTGCATGCTTACACTTGCATTACACCTACTGTCAATTCCAGTCGGCCCCATAAGTTTCAATTTTGCCGTTTGCAAAAGGATTACAAATGTAAGGGCTTTTTTGTTCCGTACTAATGGCTGATTGGCTTTATGATACTAAATAAGATTCCGGATATTTTTCTTCCCTTTTTTGGAGTTGGAAGGAAAATCCCAGAATGACGTTTAATCCTTAACCCTGATTCTCTTCCACTCCGTCATCGCTACCCTCACATCTCCGTAAGTGTATTCATCGCCTAGCTTGCTTTTGATTTCGGTGAGGCTGGAGGTTTCTGGGGTGATGAGGCTGAGGATGTTTTTGAGCTTTTCTTCTTCAATCAGGTCGGTGGCTTTTACATCTCCTGTTTCTATGTATTTGCAAAGATGGCCTTCAATAGTGGAGGTTACAAAGCCTCTTTCCTTGGCGATTTCTTCCACAGTTTTACCCTCTTTATATAAGGCAAAGCTGATTTCAGCGGTGGGTGTTTTGTCTTTCTTCTTTTCCGTTTTGGGTATAATCAGTTCCTTCAGCACATCCTGAACATCTTGCTTAGTGAGGGTTTTGCCTTCGGCCAAAAACTGAATATACAGGCTGGCTCTTAACAAGGCCATTTGCTTGTTGAAGAGCAATTCGGAGAGTTCCTTCAATTCCTTTCTGTAGGTTTTGAGTCTGGTCTTGTCCTTCAGGTTTTTATCATGTTCCTTGATGGCATCATAGGCCGTCATTAGAATAGGAGTGAAATAGTCCTTGGCCTTTTTAACACGTTCGGAAAGCTGTTGAATGTCTTGTTCCTGATGGATGATCGAGTAGGCTTGACTCTGAAAACTCTTGCCTACTTTTTCGAGCGGGAAGATAGGGTCTGTCAACTGATTGGTCCACTCCAGAAATTGCTGCTTGAGCGAACGGTTTTCCTGCTTATCGAAACTGAAAATATGACTTCTGAAACTCTTGACCACCTCCTGAAAATCGAAATGCTGGGAGATAAGCTGGAACAGGTACTTATTTCGGTCTTGCGAAAGCCTGCTTGAAAGTTCATCGAGAGAAGGCTTGGCAGCCGAAAACTCCCGCATGGAACTGGAAATATCGAAACCATCGGTCGGGATTCTGGAAGAAAGTACCAGCCCGTCTAAAGAAGTTAGCCTGGAAAGGGCCACATAGACCTGACCTTGGGTAAAAGCCCCTGAAAGATCCAAAATGGCTTTTTCGAAGGTAAGTCCCTGACTTTTGTGCACAGTAACAGCCCAGGCCAGTTTGAGCGGAAAGTGAGTGAAACTTCCCAGAACTTTCTCATCAATCTCGTTGGTGTCTTTGTTCAGGGAATATCGCTTATTCTCCCAGGTATATTGCGGAACATCTACTTCCTCTCCATTGCTGAATTTCACTTTTATAGTTCCTGAAGACAGGTGAGAAACATGGCCGATTTTTCCATTGAAAAACTGGCCCTCACCGCTTGGGTCGTTCTTAATGAACATAACCTGAGCTCCTTCTTTCAAGACCAATTCTTCCGGAATGGGGTAAGAATTTTCCGGAAAGTCGTTGACAATTTCTGCGTGAAAGGAATAGCTTTTGGAGTCTAAGGCCCGCAGTCGTTCGGAGTTGATATTATCAGCTTTGCGGTTGTGTGTGGTGAGGTGAATGTAGCCATCAGCTTCCGCTTCGTTCATCTCCGGCTTGTAATACTGATTCAGGAATTCAATATCTTCTCTGGTTTGTTTGTTCTCCCTAAATCGGTTGAGAATAGCAATGAACTGATCATCGCTTTGACGATAGATTTCCTCCAATTCAACATGAATTAGAGATGCTGCAGAAAGAGCCTTCGCCTCAAAAAAGTAGCTGGAGTTGTAATAGCTCTTCAGGATGTTCCACTCATCGTCTTTTACCACAGGAGGCAGTTGAAGCAGGTCGCCAATGAAAAGAATTTGAGCTCCTCCAAAGGGCACATCCTTTCGTTTTCTCAGGTAGCGAAGCATGTGGTCTATGCAGTCCAGCAAATCGGCACGGAGCATACTTACTTCATCAATGATGAGTAGTTCCATTTCTCGAATGAGCTGCCTTTTGGAGCTATTGAACCTCAGATTAGAAAACAGATTGTACAGCGTGGTGAATTGCGTGTTCACATCAGGTGGAACCACCCTTTCGGGAATAAATGCACCAAACGGAAGTTGCAAAAGGGAATGCAGGGTAACTCCTTGTGCATTGATGGCAGCAATTCCCGTGGGAGCCGCCACAATGGTTTTCTTATGTGTATGCTGAACGATATGTTTGAGGAAGGTGGTTTTTCCTGTTCCCGCCTTGCCTGTTAGGAATACGTGCCTATCGGTGGTATTGATGAAATCGGCTGTGAGTTTGGCTATTTCGTTCAGTTGGTAATTCATGAGATGGGTTGTGGTGCTGGTTAAAAGAATGAATTTTTGTTCAAAGCTTCAAACCAATTCCGCTATTCTATGCTTTACTTTACACAATGTCTTGCAGCAGCGGCAAATATCAGTATATGTCTCAAGATTTGGCCGAAACAGCCTTGATCGATCAACATATTTACAAAGGATTTCTTCCGCATGAAGGGCCACAGAACGTTTACGAATGTCAGGTCTGCGGTTACTGGCACCTTACCTCAAAAGCCACTGAACAGAATCCCCGGCTTGCCGAAATGATAGCGTCCGGAGAAATGAAGCGCAAGCAGGAGGCCAGCAAATGGGAGCGGGGTTTTTGAGAGGTGGTGTTTTCACAGAATAATTAGTTAACTTTTTCAGGTTTATAGGCATGAAAACACAAACATCGGTTTTTATTAAAAACATGGTCTGCAGGCGCTGCATTCTTGCAGTAGAGGCTGTTTTTGAGTCAATGTCTATAACGCCCATGTCAGTATCGTTGGGAGAAGTGAAATTGCCTGCACCGATATCTGAAGCCGAGCTTTTGGAGCTTAACGATGAGCTGAAAAAGAAGGGGTTTGAGTTAATAGGTGATGAGAAGAGTGTACTTCTCGAAAAAGCCAAAACCCTTATCATTGAAGTAATTCATCACAAAGATGAGTTCGATCTCAAAACCAATTGGTCCGATTTTCTCTCAGAGAAGCTTGGCGTTGACTACGCGTACCTGAGCCACCTTTTCTCTACTGTTGTAGGTATTACGCTAGAGCAATATATAATCCGCCAGAAAGTGGAGAAGGTAAAGGAGCATTTGTTTTACGATGAGTTATCGGTGAAGGAAATAGCCTATAAGCTTGGCTATAGCAGTGTTGCACACCTGTCGAGTCAATTCAAAAAAGTGACCGGGCTAACCCCAACGGCTTTTAAGGCTACTCACGATATTCAAAAAAGGAACCCTTTAGATCAGGTTTAAATCTTGTAACACTTCCTGATTATAATGTAACAGGTGAATGTGCCGACAAAGGGATATTTGCCTAAAAGTTATTTTTCAACATAATGGATCAGGAATGCATATACATAAAAGGCATGGTGTGCAACAGGTGCATTACCACCATTCGCGACTTGCTGGAGACCTGGGGTTTTAGGGTGAATAAGGTGAGCCTTGGTCAGGTTGAGCTGGAAAAACCACTGCCTGCCGAAGGCCTGATGACCATAAAGGAGCTTCTTAAACCTCTTGGTTTTGAGCTTTTGGAAGACCGAACTACGAGCCTCCTCAGGCAGCTCAAGGAAGCTATTAAAAGCCTGATAGAGCAAAATTCAGGGGCTTTGTCTTCCATAAAACTTTCGGAGTTCTTGTCATTGAGGTTTCATAAAAACTATGATTCGCTGGCCGAAGTATTTAGTCGCTACGAAGGAATTACTTTAGAGAGGTACTACATCGTTAGTCGGGTAGATAAAGTTAGGGAACTACTGGTCTACTCAGAGGAGACCTTGGAAGAGATAGCTTTCCGAACAGGGTTCAGCAGTCCCCAGCATCTTTCTAACCAATTCAAGAGTGTAACCGGTATCAGTCCTTCTCAATTCAGGTTGAACAGAAGGCGCATACCGGAAAACCTATAATGTTAGCCTGTAATCTTGTAAAGAAGAGGAGGGTATCACTTCCTAATTTTGAAACAAAAACTCAAAATGGAACAATCAATTAAGCAGAACACAGAGGCAAGGTTATCTGTAAATGCAAACATTGTAAAACAGACTTTTCCCGTAACCGGTATGACCTGTGCCGCCTGTGCGGTGAGTGTGGAGTCTATGTTGGCAAACACACCGGGAGTTATGAAGGCCGGGGTAAACTTTGCTACCCAAACTGCCTGGGCCGAATTCAACCCTGAGCAGGCAACTGTAGAAAATTTAAGGAGTTCTGTCCAGGAAATTGGCTACGACCTTATTATAGATACAGAAGATGCTTCTCAGGCACAGACCGATGAGCAAATGAGGCATTACAAAAAAATAAAGAGTCGGTTCATCTGGTCTGCATTGCTAACGGCTCCTGTTTTTGTTATCGGAATGTTTTTCATGGAGTGGGAGCCGGGTAAATGGATTTCTATGCCTTTATCGGCCATTGTGCTGTTTTATATTGGCCGAAGTTTCTTTAACACGGCATGGAAACAGGCCAAGCACGGCATGGCCAATATGGATACGCTTGTGGCTCTTAGCACATCAATAGCCTTTATATTTAGTGTATTCAATACTTTTTTCCCCGATTTCTGGCATCAACGGGGCATACACGCCCATGTATACTATGAAGCAGCAGTGGTTATCATCACTTTTATTTCTTTAGGGAAACTGTTGGAAGAAAAGGCCAAATCAAATACATCTTCAGCCATAAAGAAACTAATGGGGCTACAACCTAAAACCGTCAAAGCCATTGTTGAAGGAGAAGAGGTAGAAATACCCATATCGGCTGTTAAAGAGGGATTTATATTGATGGTTAAACCCGGTGAGAAAATTCCGGTAGATGGTGTGGTCTCTTCCGGTCAATCCTACGTGGATGAAAGCATGATTACAGGGGAATCTGTTCCTGTGAGCAAATCGGTTGATGCTGAAGTGTTTGCCGGCACCGTAAACCAGAAAGGTAGCTTTCAGATGGTGGCCAAAAAGGTGGGCGGAGACACCGTGCTGGCAGGAATCATCAGAATGGTTCAGGAAGCCCAGGGGAGCAAAGCGCCCGTTCAAAAGCTGGTGGATAAAATTGCGGGCATTTTTGTGCCTATTGTGATTGCCATTTCGATAATCACTTTTGTGGTGTGGATGGTTTTAGGAGGCGACAATGCCTTTACCTATGCTTTGCTGTCGTCTGTGTCGGTGTTGGTTATTGCCTGCCCTTGTGCCCTTGGGCTAGCAACTCCAACGGCCATAATGGTTGGTGTGGGCAAAGGCGCTGAAAACAATATTTTAATTAAGGATGCCGAAAGCCTTGAATTGGGGCATAAAGTAAATGCCGTGATCTTAGATAAGACAGGTACCATTACGGAAGGCAGACCCGAGGTTAATGGCTTAAAATGGCAACAGGAAAACTTCGCGCTGGCATATCAGGAGATTCTGTTGAGTTTGGAAATGCAAAGCGAGCACCCCTTGGCCGAAGCCGTAGTGGGCAAGTTGAAGGGACAAGGAGTTAAAAGTACTTCCATCGATTATTTTGAAAGTCTTACCGGCCGTGGAGTCAAAGGTGTTCATGAAGGCAAGAGCTACTATATAGGCAATAAGAGACTCTTAGAGGAAAATAGAATTGAATTGGCTCCGGAGCTTTTCCATCAGGCCGAAGAATGGCAGAAGACCGCCAACACGGTAGTGTATTTTGCAGATACGGATAGAGTATTGGCAATCATTTCTATAGCCGATAAAATTAAAGCCACCTCCAAAGAGGCTATTTCTACGCTTCAAAAAATGGGCATTGAGGTGTATATGCTCACAGGAGATAACCTGCAAACGGCAACCGCTGTGGCTAAAGAGGTAGGGCTGTCGCAGTTCAAAGCAGAAGTGCTGCCATCCGATAAAGCCGCATTTACCCAAAAACTGCAAGAGGAAGGTAAAATTGTGGCGATGGTGGGCGATGGCATTAATGACTCTCACGCACTGGCTCAGGCCGATGTGAGCATAGCCATGGGAAAAGGATCTGACATAGCGATGGACGTTGCAAAGATGACCTTAATAACTTCCGACCTCAACTCTATACCTAAGGCCATAAGGTTATCGCGAAGTACTGTTTCAGGAATCCGTCAAAACCTCTTTTGGGCCTTTATATATAACCTGATTGGTATTCCTTTGGCAGCCGGGGTGCTTTTTCCGGTCAACGGATTTTTACTGGACCCTATGATTGCCGGAGCCGCAATGGCCTTTAGTTCTGTCTCGGTTGTAGCCAACAGTCTGCGTCTTAAGCGTGCCAGAATATAGCCGGAGTTAATTTTCATGAACAAGCAAATTAAAGTGCGGAGGGTGATCAGAGAGACGCCCGATGCCATAACTGTGGTGCTTGAGCCAGACCCCTGGATAGACCACTATAAACCCGGGCAGTTCATTAATGTGTCTGCTCAAGTACATGGAGAAGTAATAAGCAGGTCTTATTCCTTCTCCTCAACTCCGGGAGTCGATGACTTTCCGGCCATTACCATAAAGAGAGTGGCTAATGGTCGCCTATCTACCCAATTGGTAGAAAACCTCAAGCCTGAAATGCTTCTGGAGACGAGTCAACCTATGGGGCGCTTTGCTTTAAAAGAAGATGAGGAGCACTCTGGTGACTTGCTTTTTATTGCCGGGGGAAGCGGTATTACCCCTCTGTTCTCCATGATTAAGTCGGTCTTGAAAACTAAACCAGAGAAGTCAATCAAGCTGATTTATGCCAATAAGAACGAGCAGTCAATCATATTTCTGGATCAGCTTCAACGGCTGGCCAAAGAGTCATCCGGTCAGTTTGAGGTTATTCATTTACTCGAAACACTTGCTTCAGAAAACCTTTTGGGAGTAAAGAAAGGGCGAGTTAATGCAGAGGTTATAGTAGAGGCGCTAGGTGATGTCCCATCTTTTTCGGCAGTATACCTATGCGGTCCGCAGGGAATGATGGAGAGCGCTTGTTCAAGCCTGCACGACCTGGGAGTTGATCCGTCCCGGATTTATCAAGAGTCTTTCAGTGCTTTTAACACCACCACGGCATCTATCAATGAGGGAGTCGCCAGGGTTACCATAATCAAAGAAAACGGCAGTGAGCAAATCACTATACCCAAAAATCAATTGGTGCTCAATGCGATACTAAATGCGGGAATTGAGCTTCCATACTCATGCAAGGAGGCCATGTGCGGAACCTGCAGGGTCAAATTGGTTTCTGGCAAGCTAGTGATGAACGAGAACTATGCCTTAACCGATGAAATGTTAAACAGTGGATTTGTGCTTACATGCTCAGGTCTTGCCGTGACAGACGAACTCACCATTTCCTATCTCTAATTCTGAAATACTAGTCGGCAATCATGTAAGCTGCTGGCGCTCACTTTAAAATAATTTTACACAAAAGTTAAAAACTCAAATAATGGAAACTCTAAAATTCAATTCAACAATCAAATGTACTGGATGCTTGGCCAAAGTAACCCCATTTTTAGATGAGGTAGCCGGAGCAGACAATTGGGAGGTTGATCTAAAAAACCCCAATAAAGTACTAACAGTTAAGGCCAATGGCTTAACTGCAGATCAAATTACCAAGGCTGTTAAAGATGCTGGTTATGCTGCAGAGCAATTAAAAACTAATGCATGAAAACCTTGGCAATAATGCTATTGGCTGCCCTGAGTTGGGGCAGCCTTTTAGCACAAACCACAAGTGAGGTTTTTGGGCAGTATGTGGGCTTAAAGAACTCTTTGGTAGATGGTGATGCAAAAAAGTCGTCTGTTTCAGCTTCCGCGCTTTTGAAGTCTTTTGAGACAATGACCGTAGTGGACGACCAAAAAAGCAGAGTTTCCACCATCATGGTGTCTTTGGGTAAGATTAAGGAAGAAAAAAAACTGGAAGCACAAAGAGCAGAGTTTGCAAAGCTCTCTGAAAGCTTTTGGCAGTATCTGCAGGGAGACCAGTCCTTTAAGGAAGCTCATTACTACATCTATTGTCCTATGAAGAAGTGGTACTGAGTCAGTGAGTCTAACACGATAAGAAATCCATTTTACGGCAAACAAATGCTGTCTTGCGGAAAAGTGGAGTTAACGGGGAATAATTGAAAAGAAGATGAAACGATTCTTTCTCATTATTCTGGGCATTATAACGGCCTATTGTGCGCTGGCCCAAGGAGTGGTAAAGTATGACCTTGTGGTAAGCGATACACTGGTTAATTATACAGGAAAGGCGCGCAAGGCCATTGCAATAAACGGTCAGCTGCCGGCACCAACATTGTATTTTACAGAAGGAGATACGGCTGAAATCCATGTTTACAACAAAATGCACCACGAAACATCAATTCATTGGCATGGGCTTATTCTTCCCAACGAACAAGATGGAGTGCCCTATCTTACCACCACGCCCATCAAACCAATGGGTAAGCACGTCTTCCGTTTTCCAATCGTACAATCAGGTACCTATTGGTATCATTCCCATACTATGCTCCAGGAGCAGGTAGGAATGTACGGGGCATTTATCATTCATAAAAGAGGTGAAGCTGTAGCCTCGGAATACACCATGTTGCTATCTGACTGGACGGATGAAAATCCCATTCAGGTAGAGCGATCATTGCATCAGGCAACTGATTGGTATGGGATAAAAAAAGGGGCAGTTCAAAGCTATTCAGAGGCCATTGCAGCTGGCAAAGCGGGCACTAAGCTGATGAATGAAACCAAGAGAATGCTCGCAATGGATGTGAGCGATGTCTACTACGACAAGCTTTTGGTAAACGGAAGGCCATGGGACGAAGCGGAGTTTAACCCGGGAGATACCGTCAGGCTTAGGATAATCAATGGCAGTTCATCGACATATTTTTGGATAGATTATTCGGGAGGCCAATTGATTGTGGTTGCCAGCGATGGAGCAGATGTTGAACCGGTTCTGGTCGATAGGCTGATAGTGGCGGTTTCAGAAACCTATGATGTGAAAGTAGTTGTTCCTGCCGAGGGGAAGTTTGAAGTAAAAGCCACTTCTGAAGATCGAACAAATAGCACTTCACTTTGGCTGGGCAAGGGCGAAAGAATAAAAGGAGACGAGTTGCCAAGGCTTCGCTACTTTGAGGGGATGTCTATGATGAATTCCATGATGACTATGGGGGGTAAAATGAACGATATGGGAATGGACATGAGCCTTCAGCAAATGGACATGAATAGCGTCATGTATCCGGAGGTAATGGATGCCACCGAACCATTGGTAACCCTTAATTACGCCATGTTAAAGTCGCCAGTGGAAACAACGCTTCCAAAAGGAACCACCAGAGAGCTAAGGTTTGAGCTTACGGGCAATATGAACAGGTATGTATGGACCATTGATAATAAGACAGTTTCGGAAGCTGATAAAATATTGATTCGAAAGGGGGAGAACCTAAGAATTGTGATTTACAATAATTCCATGATGAGACACCCCATGCACCTTCACGGACACTTTTTCAGGCTACTGAACGGGCAGGGTGAATACTCTCCTCTCAAAACGGTTTTAGACGTGATGCCAATGGAAACCGATACCATTGAGTTTCATGCCTCAGAAGAATATGGTGACTGGTATTTTCATTGTCATATCCTCTATCATATGATGTCCGGTATGGGCAGAATCTTTACCTATGATACTCCAAATCCCAACCCTCAATTTACCAACCCACGCAAAGCCTTAAGGAAAGTGTATAAAGACGATCGCAGGTTTTATCTGGGTGGAGAAATTGGCTTGGAAACCAACGGTAGCGATGGTGAAGTGTCCTTTTCAAATACACGCTGGAGTTTCTCTGGCGAGTGGAGGCTTGGGATCAACAATGAAAAAGGCTACGAGTCAGAAGTGCATTTTGGCCGATATGTAGGCAGTGCTCAGTTTGTAATGCCATACATAGGGTGGGACGGAAGGAGTAGAGATGCTCATGAAACTGACCAAAACTTATTTGGTCAGGAGAATACAAAGAATGAGAGAAATGTGCTTTGTGTAGGAGTTCTATATACCCTTCCCTGGTTCATAGAGTCAGACGTAAGGATAGACCATACAGGGAAGTTAAGAGTGCAGTTTTTAAGAGATGATTTGCCCCTAACCCCCAGAGTAAGGTTGTGGGGTATGTGGAATACCGATTTGGAGTATGCTGTTGGAGCCTCTTACATACTATCAAAATACTTGTCTCTTTCAACCCACTATGATAGCGACATGAAGTTTGGAGCCGGCATAAAGATCAATTACTAGTTTAGCATCAGGCAGGGCGCAACTCTGCCTGATCAATATAAAGCCTCACTTTCTCAGACCAGAAGAAGGGTAGAATATACAGGTAAGAGCCATAACGATTTTTGAGTGCATTCTTTAGATTATCCTTACTTTCGTGATCAATTTTTAGGTTAAACTCAGATCATGAAAATACTTATAGCACTACTAATGACAACACTGGCCATCTCGGTCAATGCTCAGCAGAGCACCTCTACGGCAGCCGCCAATGTACATGTAGTCGATTCGGTATTTACTATAGAAGGTCTTGAGAGAGAACGGCAGGTGCGCATTTACCTTCCACCCGATTATGAAACTACCAACGACCGCTATCCAGTGCTTTACATGCACGATGGTCAGAATCTTTTCGATGACACCACCTCATTTGTAGGAGAGTGGGGAGTAGACGAAATTTTAAATGAGCTCTATACCGAAAAAAGGATGCGCTTTATTGTGGTGGGTATAGACAATGGTCAGGCCAACAGAATTCATGAATTAACCGCCTGGGATCACCCCAAATATGGCAAGGCCGAAGGGAAACCTTACATGGATTTTATAGTGCATACTGTGAAGCCCTACATAGACCAGACCTATCGAACCATAAACAATCCGCAAAACACGGCCATTATTGGCAGCTCACTTGGAGGGCTCATTTCTCACTATGCCATTTTTGAGTACCCTCAGGTGTTTGGTAAAGCCGGTATCTTGTCGCCAAGTTATTGGTGGGGCGAAGGCCCCTTTATTCAGGTGGAGTCTGGTGAACTGTGGGGCGGAGCCAGGCTGTATTTGCTCATGGGAGGTAAAGAAGGACCTCAAATGGTCGATAGCTTTCAGCGAATGCTGAGGCTTCTTGATGAAAAAGGCTATTCGCGCCAGCTTAAGAGTAAACTGGTGCCTGAAGGGGAGCACAACGAGCAGTTCTGGAGAAGGGAGTTCAAAGAGGTTGTTCTTTGGCTTTTTGGTGGCCCTTTGTAAAGGCTATTGGCCTATCTTTGCCGCCACTTAGACTATAAAAGCATTACGAACTAAATGCCCGGCAAAGCCGTTCACTTATTTCAATTTTTAATCATCAATGACACTCATACGGATAGTATCTCTGTTTCCCGCCCGTTGGATTTACTTTTGGTTTAGACTAGCCGCTCATTTTGCCTATTATGTTTCCAGGTACCGAGGCGAGGTTATCCGCACCAACATCAGCAACTCTTTTCCGGAATACAGCAGAGAGCAGGTAGAAGCTACGGCCAAAGCCTTTTACTATCAGTTTATGGAGGTGTTTGCAGAATCAATCATTGCCTACCGCTTTTCAAAAGCCGACTGGGAAAAGCACTTTCACATTACAAACCCTCATGAGTTAAAAAGTTTGCTCGATGCCGGCCAGCCAATTATTCTTCTTTCCGGCCATACCTGCAACTGGGAGTGGCCCGCACATGCCATTGTCAGTCAGCTGAACGTACCCATGGAGTTTCTCTACAAACCCATTCAGAACGAGCGCTATGAGCGTATTATGTTTCAGTTGCGAACACGCCACGGAGGCCAACCCATTCCTAAAGACTCAGCTATCAGAGAGATTCTGAAACGAAAAAATGAAGCCCGTGTCATTGGTATTATTGGTGATCAGATACCCAGTAAAAGCACTGAAAAAAAATGGGTCAATTTCCTCAACCAGGAGTCGGCCTTTTATGTTGGGGCCGAAAAAATTGCCAGAGCCGTTGGGTATCCGGTGTTTTTTGCGGAAACACACAGGGTGAAGCGAGGGTACTATTCTCTTACCTTCCGAATGATAGCCAAACCTCCCTACGGTGACGATCCTAAAATTATCGAAACGTATACCCGGATGTTGGAAGCAAGCATAAGACACCATCCGGCCGATTATCTGTGGTCGCATAGACGTTGGAAGTACAGTAGAGAACAAGCTGAGGCATCGTAGGCTCAACCGTAGCTATTTATTCATCGCGCAGTACTTCAGAAGGGTTCTGCCTGGCCGCATTAAGTGAGTGTACGCCAATGGTCAACCATGCGATGACTATGGATACGCCCCCCACCAGAACAAACACCCATACTTCAATTGACGTTTGGTAGGCAAAGTTAGACAGCCAGTTCTTTGTAAAAAAATAGGCCAATGGGCTGGCTATAACAATAGAAAGAACGATCAGGATGGAGAACTCTTTGGTAAAAGAGGCTATGATTTGTCTGGCAGTGGCTCCCAGTACTTTTCTAATGCCTAGTTCCTTTTTTCTTTGTTCAGCAGCAAAAGCCGAGAGCCCAAATAGACCCAGGCAAGCAATGGTTAAGGCCATTGCGGTAAAGATGTTCAAAACCTGCCCCATTCTCTGCTCTGTTCTAAAGTTTGCCTCAAACATCTGATCCATAAATGAGTATTCGAACGGAATGGCAGCGTCTACTTCCTTCACACTTGCTTCAATGTTCTTAAGGCTACTTTCCAGTGATGCTTTACTGGCTATCGCCCCACCGTTCAACCTAATGGAAAGGTAGTTGTTGCTGTGTTTCCACATGATATCATTTTCCTGATGAATGAGGAGCAATGGGCCTATTTCATAGCGTACACTGTTGTGGTTAAAGTTTTCGACTATACCAATTACCTCAAAGAGCGCCTCATTGCTGTTGGGAAAAGTAATGTATTGGCCTACCGGAGAGTTTTCAGGATTGACGGGATATTCCCACCCCAGAACTTTAACGGCCTCTTCATTCAATATTACTTTGTATTGGTCTGTGCCTCTGGTCTTATCGAAATTTCTGCCTTCCAGAAAATTTAAGCCCAGTAGATCGATATACTCTTCATTACATCTTATTCTGTTGAGTGTCACTGACTCGGTATCCGGGCCATATGCTTTGTACTTGTCTTCGTTCCAAACATTAGGCGGAATAAGGTCAGAAATTCCCACCTGTTCAAAAGCAGGATTGGTAGCAAGCATGGCTTGCAGCGTTTGCTGCTGCTCGTTGGTTAGCATTTCCATATTATGGACTTGCAATATGTTTTCGGTATTGAACCCCAAGTTCATATTCAAAACAAAGTTGAGCTGTTTCTGAACAAAGAAGGTGGCTATAATTAGCGCTACGGAAATAGTGAACTGAACCACTACAAGAGTGTTTCTCAGCACGCTTCCTTTAAAGCCGGAGCTTAATTTTCCTTTGAGTACTTTAATGGGGCTGAAGGAAGAAAGATAGAAGGCCGGATAACTTCCGGCAGCTATGCCCAGTAGTACCACAAAAGCAGCAATTAACCCGATGGCCGCAGGGTTGGTGGCGTATCGATAAAGGCTCAATTCTGTGTTGGCTATCAGGTTGAAAGCATCCAGAGATATTTCGGTAACAACCAGGGCTATTACGGTACTAACCGTAACATAGAGAATTGATTCGAAGATGAACTGCTGAACGAGGGCCCTTTTTTCCGATCCCAATACCTTTCTAATGCCCACTTCCTTAGCTCGGTTTGCCGATTTGGCAGTGGAGAGGTTCATAAAATTAATACTGCAAAGGAGTAAGATAAGGCCACCTACCGCAGAAAAAATCTGGATGTAAAGTATGTTTCCACTGGGGCCAATACGGTTGCCAGATGGCGGGGAGTACAAATAAACCTCACTTAATGGCTGAAGCTCGAGTGTCCAGGTTCTGTCTTTGATGTATTCTACGTAGCTCTGCCCAAAGATATTCTGTATCTCTTGTTCTGCCCATTTTGGAGGAATAGATTGAATCTTGGCTTCCAGTTTATCGATATCTACCCCCTCTGCCACTAGTCCGTAAGTGACAAAGGTGGTCCAAATCCATTGGTGCTGTCTTTGCTCTATATCATCGAAAGAGGCCATGGAAAGCAGCATGTTGAACTGAATATGCGAGTTGGTAGGAATGTCTTCTAATACAGCAGCTACCCTGAAAGCAAAGCTGTCTGTGCCCTGATTTACCAAAAGCGTTTTGCCAATGGCTTCCTCTGTGCCGAAATATTTAGTGGCTGTTTCTTGAGTGATCACCACGTTGCCGGGAACCTCCAAAGCTGTTTCTAAACTTCCCGTCTTGGCTTTAAAGTCGAATATTTCAAAGAAATTCTGTTCGGCCACAAAAGCTCTGCTTTCTGTGAATGAGATGGGATTGCCACCTTCGGGCAGATAGCTAACAGCCATTTCGCCCGGGGTATGCACCCGGGTTACCTCTTTAAATTCGGGAACATCAGCCCTTAGGGCTATGGCTAAGTTAGGACCTGTAGAAGCAAATGGTTCATTCCAATCGCCCCAGATCATGGGCTGGTTCACCCTATAAATTCTTTCTCCTTTGCTATGGAAATTGTCATAGCTATACTGGTTCATGACATATAGCGCAATAATTACCGTGGCGGTAATGCCTATGGTTAGGCCAAGTATATTGAGAATAGCGAATTGCTTGTGGCGAATAGCATTGCGCCAGGCTAGCATGAACATGTTGCGAAGCATGGAATCAAGTTAAAAGTTCACCGACCATTAGCCAAGGAGTATGCCATTTAACCTGTTTCGTCACCCTGAATTTATTTTAAGATTTTAATTGACTGTTAATCAATTGGTTATGCTTTTTAAGTAAGTTCTGAATGACGTTTTAATTCAAGAGATATTACATCTATTGAACCCGTGTATTGTTCTTTCAGGGACGTTGGTGTTCGCTGGCGGTCGGTTGTTAATCCTTAATATACTTAGCAAGCATCTTCTCCAGTCTATCACCCCCAGACCCATACCACGACTCCAGAATTTCGCCATCCGGAGAAATTAAATAGTGCAAAGGCCATCCTTCTACATTATAGAGTTCAAAGATTTCCAACTTGTTCTCTGCCTTCCATAAAACAGGCCAAGGTAGCTTAATGCCTCTTTGTTCTGCCAGCTTGTTCCAGCCTTCAATGGCATTGTCCTGATTGTAGGTGATCACTTGCAAATTATCATACTTGGAGGTTTGCACTTGCATATCGGGATAGCCTGCCCAGCAGGGACCGCAGCCGGTGGAAGCGAAGTCGAGAAGTAAGTATTTACCTCTGTATTGCTTGGTAGAGTAGGTTTTTCCGTGCTGATCTTGTCCTTCAAAGTCTATGATTTGGCCGCCAACTTCTGCTTTTTTCAACCCGGCAGTGTTTATAAATGCGCTCAAGTCGGCCAACAGATCTTTGTGCTTTTCAGGAGCTGAATTATAAACCTGTTTCAATTCTTCCAGGCTGAGTTTTTCAAATCTGAACCTTTGGTTGAATATGTCTAAGGCTACCGGGTTTTCAATATTGGCCAAAGTATTGGTGAGAAAGTCTTTTTCATTTTTAGCATGGGCAATAGAAGAGTAGATGGCATGTGAATTGGAACCAGGTACCTCCAATGACGATGGGAATCCCTTTTTCTTTACAATAACTTCAGTAGCTCCATGCTCTACATAAAACCCTGAATATTTACTTTCAGGGTTAATAACCATACCATAAACCGGCTTAGATAGGTCTATTTCACCTGAATAGATGAGCTCACCATTAGGATTTACTTCAAGCATTTTTCCGTTGATGATGAGTCGGAGTTGGTGATTCTCTCCAAACCCTTCCTGCTTTACAGTGATTTTAGCACTTTGGGAAAAGGCTACGCAGGAGATAAAGAAGAGTAGAATTGAAATTGACCTTTTCATGACCACGTCTTTAAGATTATGATGAACGCTTCTTGAATTTAGTTCTAATTGTAGAAAACAAAAATGCCACACCTGACAAGGTGTGGCATTGAGTTGAATTATATGGCTCTGTTACTTACCCAGTAACTCTGTGCTTCTTTTAATAAAATCGGTTAAGGCTTTGCCTTCTAGTAGACCTTGAGACAACATGGCTAAATCAACCGCTTGCTTGGCAAGACCTTCCTTAGTTTCATCGGCCACCGATTTTAAAATTTTATCGGCCAGTTTATGGTTGCCGTTCACTGTGACATCGTAGGTGTCGGGCATGCTGCCAAACATGTTGAATCCTCCGCCTCCGGTGGCTTGCATTTCCTTCATTCTGCGCATAAACTCAGACATGGTAATGGTTACCGGAGCATCGTCTGGCGAAAGTGCTTCTACTTCTACCTTAAAGTTGTCTTTGCCAATGGCTTTGGTAAAGACTCCTTTTAGACTTTCCTTTTGCTCATCGGTAAGTACCAGTTCGCGCTTTTCGTCTTTGTCGATGAGCTTGTTCAGGTTGTCTGCATCTACCCGTTTAATCTGTGTCTTGTCCAGCTTCATTTCCATATGGTTAATGAAGTGGCTGTCAATTGGCGTGTCGAATACCAAAACATCATAGCCTTTGTCTCGTGCGGCCGCTATAAATGCATCTTGCTTAGCCGGATTGTTGGAGTAAAGCCACACCTTATTCTTGTCTTTGTCGGTTTGGTTGGCCTCTATGTGTTTTTCATACTCCTTTAGGGTGAAATACTTGCCTTCCGTGTTTTTCACAAGAGCAAAGTCGTTGGCCTTGTCATAGAATTTTTCTTCCGAAATCATTCCATACTTAACAAACAGGCCAATGTCGTCCCACTTTTTCTCATACGATTCTCTTTCTTTCTTAAAGAGCTCACCCAGTTTGTCGGCCACCTTTTTGGTAATGTAGGTGTTGATTTTCTTCACGTTGCCGTCAGATTGCAGGTAGCTTCTTGAAACGTTGAGCGGAATGTCAGGAGAATCTATGATTCCGTGCAAGAGCATAAGAAACTCAGGAACCACATCTTTCACCTCATCGGTAATGAAGACCTGACGAGAGTAGAGCTGTATTTTGTTTTTCTGTAGCTCGAAATCGTTTTTGATTTTTGGGAAATAAAGTATTCCGGTGAGCTCAAAGGGGTAGTCTACATTGAGGTGAATCCAGAACAACGGATCTTCCGAGAATGGATAGAGCTCTTTGTAGAACTTCAGGTAGTCATCATCGGTGAGGTCTGAGGGAGACTTGGTCCAAATGGGCTCGGTGTTGTTAATGATGTTGTCTTTTTTAACGGTCTTCCACTTTTTCTTACCGTCTTTGTCTTCACCGTCCTCAATCGAGTCTTCTTTTTCACCGAACTTCACCTCAACCGGCAAGAACTTGGCATACTTGTCGAGTATTTGCTGAATTCTGTGGTCTTCTAAAAACTCTTCGGAGTCTTTATTCACGTGCAGTGTAACGGTGGTTCCTCTTTCTTTTCGCTTTCCTTCTTTAATTTCAAACTCAGCGCTACCATCGCAAATCCACTTAGCAGGAGCCGCTCCATCCTGATAACTCAAGGTATCAATCTCCACCTTATCGGCAACCATAAAGGCCGAGTAAAAACCCAAACCAAACTTACCAATGATCTCTTTGGCATCCCCGGCATCTTTAAATTTTTCAACAAACTCGGTGGCTCCTGAAAATGCGATTTGGTTAATGTATTTCTTGATTTCTTCGGCTGTCATACCAATACCACTATCGCTAATGGTAATGGTCTTTTTCTTTTTGTTCACAGCTACTTCCACCCGGGTTTGTCCCAGCTCTCCCTTGAACTCTCCCAGCGAAGCCAAACGCCTGATTTTTTGTGTAGCATCTACTGCGTTCGATACCAGCTCTCTCAGAAATATTTCATGATCGGAGTATAAGAACTTCTTAATGATGGGAAATATGTTCTCGGTATGTATCGAGATTGTACCTTTCTCTTGCATAACGTTTTGTCAGTTTTTGTTTCAGTCCCCGCAAAATCAAATGCCGTACCAAGCAAAAAAGGGTGACAGGCTGACAGTTTTAAAGTAGCCATAAGGTTTCTGGGCTTGTCGGGTGTTTTGTGGCAAGTCTATTCCAACTCAACGCTTGTAGGCCGTGTCATTGCTAGGGTTGAATAGTAACAGAATAAAATAGAGCCTATGAAATGGATAAAAGGAATAATGGTTACCCTGGTATTGATGGGGGCCATGGCATGCAATGAAGATGTAGAGCCCTATGATGCCGAGGCGCAGCTACAAATAGACGGGGCAAAAATAGATCACCACCTCAGTACTAAAGGACTACAGGCTCAGAAATCGCAGAGCGGCATCCGGTACATCATAACCACCGAAGGAACAGGCGAATTGCCCAAACAGGGAGAAAAGGTGAAGGTGAACTATAAACTATACCGTTTTAGTGGAGAGCTGCTCGATACCAATATTGAGTCATTAGCCAAAGACAAAAACATCTATAATCCGCAAAGAGACTACAAGCCATTGGAGTTTCAGTTGGGCTATGCCGATATTATTCCGGGCTTTCAGCTTTCTACCTATTTGTTAAAAGAAGGTGGTGAGGGAGATTTTTACATTCCATCTGTATTGGCCTATAGAAATGCTGGGGCAGGTAAAATCTACCCTAACGAGAACCTGAACTTTAAGATTGAATTGATAGAGATTAATTAATAGGCAAAAAACGTATCATCTAAAAAGGAGCTTTTGAATATCAGAGGCTCCTTTTTGGTTTTTAAAGCCCTCTGTTTTGAGCCAATTTTAAATGAATTTATAACCAATAAACCATGGATGAACTCTTAACACTAGTAGCCATTGTGGTTTTTTATTCTAGCAATTTTCTTAGTGCTGAAAAGCTTTGTCAACTCCGGTGTGAATGCAAGCGAAGCAATTCTTAGGAAATTGAGAGAGGTTAAGAAAGTAATAGAAAAAGAAAGGTTAGCTACCTGATTCTATCCACACTCTTTACCAGTTTTTCATCTTTGCGGATAAAGCGGTTGGCAATAATATTCATGAACATGGCTCCAGCCGGCAGGTAAAATCCCAGCGAAATGGCTCCCTGCCCTTCAATTAGACCCTCATACTGATAAATTTTATAGTAGCTAAGTCCAAGAGTAGCGGCCATTATCAGGGCATTTAAAGCCCCCAGTTTCATTTGGTTCAGTCTATTTTTAAACTGCAAAATTGAAAATATGGCTACCAGCGAGGCGGCAATGGTTAGCGCCATCAAATACCAGGTAGAGTCTTCTCTTACAATGGTGTCGTCAGAAAAATCGTTCAGCGTGCCTGCGGTGTCTACTACTTTCATTTTCAATGTGGTAAGTATAGCCACAGTTTGGTTATCGGCAGTTTTTTCTCCCCACAAATAGTAGATATTGGTCATTCCCATTAAGATGGCTACACCTAGCAAAAAGAGTGTTTGTATACGCTGAATCATGATTTCTTGATTTGGGTGCAAATATAGTAAACCGATTTACGATTGGGAGTGTTAGATGTACGATTTAAGGTCGTGCCTTTTTCAGCTTGGTCTAAATTCGGTTAATTCGCATATCAATTCGAAATTCAAACATCCTAATTCATATAGCTCACCATGGAATCAGCATATATAGTCGATATAGTAAGAACACCCATTGGAAAATTCGGAGGCTCATTGGCCAGTGTTCGGCCCGATGACCTGGCAGCGCATGTCATTAAGGCGCTGGTAGACCGAAACCCATCGTTCGACATATCTCTCATAGAAGATGTGATTTTTGGAGCCGCCAATCAGGCCGGAGAAGATAATCGGAACGTAGCCCGTATGGCTGCATTGCTGGCTGGTCTACCCCTTGAGGTGGGTGGAGTAACAGTTAACCGCCTGTGTGCCTCGGGTCTTCAGTCTATTATGGATGCTAGCAGAGGCCTGCTTTTGGGTGAAGGACAGGCCTATATTGCCGGAGGTGTAGAAAGCATGACACGTGCCCCCTTTGTCATGGGCAAGTCGGAAACAGCCTACGGCAGAAATGCCGAAATATACGATACCTCTATTGGCTGGAGGTTTATAAACCCCAAATTGGCCAAGTTGCATTACCCTTTTGCCATGGGAGAAACAGCCGAAAATGTGGCTGAGCAATGGGGGATTAGCCGCGAAGCACAAGATGAGTTCTCGCACGGCTCTCAATTAAAATACCAGGCGGCATACGAAGCCGGAAAGTTTGCTCAGGAAATTGTGCCGGTAGAAGTGCCACAACGAAAGTCCGACCCGATTGTGTTTGCCAAAGATGAACAGCCCAGGCTTTCTTCGTTGGAAAAATTGGCCGGTTTGCGACCAGCGTTCAAAGAAGGCGGTACGGTGACAGCCGGAAATGCATCGGGAATTAATGATGGTGCGGCCGCAGCATTGATGGTCAACGAAGCCACACTAAAGCAGTTTAACCTTAAGCCAATGGCCAGGGTAGCCGCGGTGGCTATTGCCGGTGTTTCGCCACATATAATGGGTATCGGGCCCATTCCGGCTACACAAAAAGCATTGAAGCGAGCTGGGTTAACCGTAAACGATCTGGATTTAATTGAGTTGAATGAGGCTTTTGCAGCACAATCTATTCCCTGCATGCAAGAGCTGGGCTTAGATCCTGAAAAGGTCAATGTAAATGGAGGGTCAATTGCTATTGGACACCCTCTGGGGGCCAGCGGAACAAGAATTTCAGCTACCCTGCTGCATGAAATGCAGAAGAGAAATAATGTAAAATACGGACTGGCCACCATGTGTATTGGAGTAGGGCAGGGAGCCGCTATTATTTACGAAAAGTGTTAACCACAAAGAGTAAGAGGCGCTGTTAGGCTGCCGATAGAAGAGCATTGAGATACTTTCTTGAACTTTCTTACCATGGTGCAAACTACCATGGCTGGCAACGCCAGCAAAACGCCCATTCTGTTCAGCAGGAAATAGAAGAAGGGCTAACCAGAATACTGGGTCAGGAAACAGTCATTACAGGCAGTGGCCGAACCGATGCAGGTGTTCATGCCCATTTTCAGGTAGCGCATTTCGATACGTCTTCTCAGCTACCGCCCGATCAGCTCGCCTATAAACTAAATGCTGTTTTGCCGGATGACATAGCCATTGCCGCTTGTCGGTTGGTTAGAGAAGATGCCCATGCACGATTCGATGCCGAAGTGAGGGGGTACCACTATTTTATTCATCAGAAAAAGAATCCTTTTCTACGAGGACAAAGCTATTTTTATTCTCGTCCGCTCGATGTAGACTTAATGAACGAGGCGGCTCATCAGCTATTGGGTCGGCAGGATTTTGAAAGTTTTAGCCGTGTAAAAACAGAAGTGAATCATTTTGAATGCGAGGTATTTAAAGCCTTGTGGTATTTTCAGAACGATCAATTGGTTTTTAACGTTAGGGCAAACAGGTTTTTACGCGGAATGGTAAGGGCACTGGTGGGTACCTTGCTCGAAGTAGGTAGAAAGAAACTTACCATAGAAGATTTTGTTAGTATCATTGCAGCGAAAAACCGCACAAAGGCTGGTAAAGCAGCTCCTCCGCATGGACTATACCTTTCGGAGGTAAACTATCCAAACCATATCTATTTGTAGCATTGGAAAAAGATCAGGCCAAGGTAAAAAGTGGAAATGTTGTAGACTTTAAGGTGCTTAAGCGCCTGTTTCAGTATGCACAGCCCTACATTAAGCAGTTCTATTTACTGGTTTTTCTAACCGTATTTCTGGCCATTCTCACGCCCATCAGGCCCATGATTGTGCAAAGGGCTATTGATAATTATGTACCCAATGGCGACTACGATGGTTTGGTGTTTATGATCACCATTCTTATTGGTCACCTTATTGTGTTGGCCATTGTGCAGTATTCACATACCTACTTATCTGGCTGGGTAGGGCAGGTAATCATTAAAGATATCCGCGTAAAGCTATACAATCACCTCATCAGGCTAAAACTAAAGTTTTTCGATAAAACACCTATTGGCCGGCTGGTTACGCGAAATGTGTCAGATATAGAAACACTTTCCAATGTATTTAGCGAGGGTCTGGCCGCACTTATCGGAGACCTGTTGCAATTGGTGTTCCTTATAGGGTTTATGTTTTATCTCGATTGGCGCCTAACCCTGGTTAGCCTTTCCACATTGCCCTTACTGATTTTTAGCACCTATGTTTTCAAAGAGAAGATCAAAGTTACTTTCAATGAGGTGCGCAATGCCGTGTCCAATCTCAACTCCTTTGTGCAAGAGCATGTAACAGGAATGAATATAGTGCAGATATTTAATGCCGAAAAGCGCGAAATGGATAAGTTCAAAACCATTAATGCCGAGCATCGAAAGGCCCATATTCGTTCTGTGCTATACTATTCTATTTACTTTCCGGTGGCCGAAATTATTCAGGCTATTGCCATAGGAATGGCCGTTTGGTACGGAGCCAGAGGCATATTGGTCAACACCAGTGCCGGACCTGGGGTTATCATTGCTTTCATTATGTACATTCAGATGTTCTTTAGACCCATACGTATGATTGCCGACCGCTTCAATACACTGCAAATGGGTATTGTTAGCTCCAACCGAATTTTCGATTTGCTCGATAATAATGAGCACATGACCAATGAAGGGGCACATGCTCCCAGAGAGATTCGGGGAGAGGTAAGCTTTAGGAATGTATGGTTTGCATACAATGACGAAGATTATGTATTGAAAGACATCTCTTTTGAGGTGAAAGAGGGCGAAACCGTAGCCCTGGTTGGTGCCACCGGAGCCGGAAAGTCTTCTGTGATTAACCTGCTTTCGCGCTTCTATGAAATAAACAAAGGCGAAATTGCCATTGATGGCGTCAACCTGGAAGAATATGACCTGAGTGCGCTGAGGAGCCATATTGGGGTTGTTCAACAAGACGTTTTTCTCTTTTCAGACACCATAAGACAGAACATTACGCTCGGTAACCCCGATATAAGCGATGCCAAGATTGCCGAAGCGGCTGATTTGGTTGGGGTTAAGAAAATAATTGAAAGGCTACCCGGAGGCTACGATTACAATGTGATGGAAAGAGGTTCTACCCTCTCTGTAGGGCAAAGACAGCTTATTTCCTTTGTTAGGGCAATGGTTTATGACCCCAAAATAATTGTGCTAGACGAAGCCACATCTTCTGTAGATACTGAGACGGAAGAGATGATTCAACGGGCCATAGAGGTGCTAATGAAAGGTCGCACAGCCATAGTTATTGCTCACCGATTATCGACCATTCAGGGTGCCGATAAAATTATTGTACTCGATAAAGGTGAGATTAAAGAAATTGGTAAACATCAGGAACTATTAGATAAAGGTGGGTTCTATGCCCGCCTGTATAATATGCAATACAAAGAGGTAGTTAGGCCATGAATAGAAAAACAAAGATTGTAATTGGGTTAGTTGCTTTTTTAGCGGTTGTTTCACTCTATCTATACCTTGGAGGGCTCAATTCAGTAGAATATAGCGTAGAGTCTGTAGCCGATTACCATCTGGTAGGAACCCCCTTTAAGGGCGAGGGCGACAGCCCGGAGATAGAGGCTGCCTTTGTTGAAGCAAGAGGTTATGTGGAGTCGGGCAGCATATCCGGAATACTCACCATAGTACACTATCAGGATACTACCCTTGCCGAAGACGAGTTGAAAATGTTTATTGGGGTGAAGCTAAACGAAGGGGCCTCAGACATTCCGGAGCACTATCAGCGAATGACCATCCCTGCCACAAATGCGGTGCGGGCTTCCATTAGTGCCCATAATGTGGTTATGCCCAGCCCCTCTACAATTGAAGGAAATATTAAAGCTACAGCAAAAGACAATGGGCTGGAGCTTCAGAATTTTACCGTGGAGCAGTACGTGTCAGAAAACCTGTTGCTAATCGATATGCCGGTTAAACAGTAACAAGCAAAATGCTCCGGAGAGTGGGGTATAGCCTACCAAAAGCCTCAGGTCACGAGTTTATCGGGTTTGCATGGCCAATGGCCTATTCAACCGATTCTTTTTCTTTAAGCTGCTTATCGTAAAGCTCTTTATAAACGCCATTCAATGCCAGTAAAGACTCATTTGTGCCTTGCTCTATGATTTTGCCATCGTCTAGCACAATGATCTTATCGGCCAGCTTGGCTGAAGATACCCTGTGAGAAATGATTACCGTAGTTCGCCCCTTCATTATACGCGAAAGGCTGTTCAAGATGGTGTTTTCAGTATTGGTGTCAACGGCCGAGAGGGCATCGTCTAAGATGAGAATCTTTGGGTTACGCACTATGGCTCTGGCAATGGATGCCCGCTGCTTTTGCCCACCGGAAAGGGTTATGCCTCGCTCCCCCAACATGGTTTGCAACCCTTTCGGAAAGTCCGTTATGTTATCGTACAAATCAGCATCCTTGGCCGCCTGCACCACCTGCTCGTAGCTAATACTGTTACTGCCAAAAGCAATGTTGTTCTGAATAGTGTCAGAAAACAGGAATACATCTTGCGGAACATAGCCCATTTGATCGCGCATATTGGAAATGTTGTACGCCCTAATGTCCTTCCCATCTATGGTAATAGATCCTGATGAGCTATCGTACAAACGCAGCATCAGGTTGGCAATGGTGCTTTTTCCTGACCCCGTAGTGCCAATAATAGCGATAGATTGTCCCGCTTTTACATCGAACGAAACGTTTTGCAATGCCCGGATACCCGAGTCAGGATATACAAAGCTCACATTATCGAAGCTTACATCTCCCTTAATGTCGCGTTGGAGGTTTTCGGTACTTTGAATGTGGTTGGTTTCCTGCAAAAACTGATTGATTCGTTTTTGTGATGCAGCAGCCCGCTGATTAATGCTGGTTATCCAACCGAGAGCAGTCACCGGCCAGGTGAGCATGTTTACATAAATCACAAACTCCGCAATATTGCCGTAAGTTATCTCCCCTTGAATAACCTTGGTTCCACCAATATAAATAGTCAGCAAAACGCTAAGGCCAATGAGTGCCATTATGAGTGGAAAAAAAAGAGCATTGACAAAAGTGAGCTTTAGCGAACGGTGTTTATACTTTTCGCTCTCGTTGGCAAATTTGGCAGCCGAGTCTTTCTCTCGTACAAAAGCCTTGAGTACCCGAATGCCCGAAAAAGCTTCCTGCACTGAGGTAGAAAGGTCGGAAAGACTTTCCTGAATCTTTTCCGATCGTTTGTTGATGACATTGTTTACAAAGTAAATGCTCAATGAAAGTACAGGCAACGGAAGAAGAGCATAAATCGTAAGCTCCACGTTTACTCTTAGCATCTCATAAATCACCATTGGGAACAGCACCAGTAGGTTAATGCCATACATAATGCCCGGACCAAGATACATTCTTACCTGGCTCACATCTTCAGAGATGCGGTTCATTAAATCGCCCGTATTATTCTTTCGGTAAAAGCTTAGTGGAAGGTTCTGATACTGCTCGAAAACCTCGTTTTTCAGGTCATACTCGATTTTCCGAGACATTACAATGATCGTTTGCCTGACCAAAAAGAGGAAAAAGCCTCTCAAAAAGGCCATTAAAATCATTATTCCACCCAGAATAAGCACTCCCACCTCAAGTTTATCGAACACCGATTCGCTGAGTCCGGAACCTTCGAACAAACGATATACCCTAAAACTATCGGTCACATAGTCTATGGCATAACGTACTACTTTAGCCGGCCATACGCCAAAATAATTGGAGATAACCAAAAAAATAAACCCAAGTATGAGTAGCCATTTGTACTTGAGAAGGTATTTGTTGAGGTGCTTAAGTTCTTTCACGATATTCTAAACAGCAGTGCTTTGCTAAAGGTTGCCGCCATCGTCATTATCCTTAGAAGATGTCGATCTTTTGGTTACTTTTGCGGTCTGTGATCCAATTTCGTTGGAGCCGCGGCAAATATAAAGTAAACTATATTATGAACGTAATGGAAGAAGTTAAGGCCGAGGGTAAAACCAAAAGTGTCTCAATTTTTGAAGAGGTAGCTGGTATGGGCCACGAGCAAGTGGTGTTTTGCAACGATGAAGCTACCGGTCTGAAAGCCATCATTGGAATTCACAATACAGTTCTGGGACCTGCACTGGGAGGAACACGTTTCTGGAACTACGCCTCAGAAGAAGAAGCAGTGATAGATGTGCTTAGGCTTTCCAGAGGAATGACATACAAAGCGGCTGTTTCCGGCCTCAATTTGGGAGGAGGAAAAGCCGTAATCATTGGCGATCCGAAGCAACTGAAAAACGAAGCATTCCTTCGCAGGTTTGGAAAGTTTGTGAATAGCCTCAACGGTAAATACATTACCGCTGAAGATATGAACATGAAAACCAGCGACATGGAGTACATCCATATGGAAACTCCTCACGTTACTGGTTTGCCCGTAGAAATGGGCGGAAGTGGAGACCCATCGCCTGTAACAGCCTATGGTGTATACATGGGCATGAAGGCCGCAGCCAAAAGGGCATTCGGTTCAGACTCACTGAATGGCAAAAAAGTCTCTGTTCAGGGAGTAGGCCAGGTAGGCATGTATCTGGTAGAGCATCTGGTAAAAGAAAATGCTCAGGTTTTTATAACCGATATTAATGAAGCCAGGCTTGCTAAAATAGCCAAAGAACAAGGAGCACAAGTTGTGGGCATGGACGAAATCTACGATCTTGATGTGGATATTTATGCGCCCTGTGCTATGGGAGCCACTGTTAATGATGAAACCATTGGCCGACTAAAAGCGCAGGTAATTGCAGGAGCTGCCAACAACCAGTTGAAAGATGAGGTTAAACACGGCCACATGCTGGTAGATAAGGGAATAGTTTATGCTCCTGATTTTGTGATCAACGCAGGGGGAATTATAAATATTTCTTCCGAGCTAAAGGGTGCTTACAATAAAGAGCAAGCCTACAGCTGGACAGAGAAGATATACGACACTACCCTGAATATTTTTAGCCTTGCTGAAAACGAAGGAATTCCTACCCAGCAAGCCGCTATGAGAATAGCCGAAAAACGAATTGCTGACGTAGGAAACGTAAAACTTTCATTTTAATTAATCAGTGAGTGGTTGGAAAAACCATTCACTGCTGTTTATTTTAACGTTCTCATACATTCTGAAATGCTCAACAGGAGATCTCTTAGAGTCAAAGTAATGCAGACCTTGTTCGCTCTGGGTCAATGTAAAGAAGCCAATTACAACATTGGCTTAGCAGAAATAGAGGAGGCCTTTCAACCAGACCTCAACTCTATGGAGCCACAAGACAAGGTGAAACTAAAGGCCGATGCCAAACAAGCCAAGAGCTTGCTAAGGCACAAAGTATACGGTTCGCCACTCAATACTTCCGAAACATTTTCTGCAGAAGTAGAGCGGGTGGTAGAATTGGCTCATAAGAACTATCTGGAAAATTCGCGCAAAGACCTGGAAAGACTAAAGAAAGATATGATCATAGATGCAGAGTCTTTGGTCGATTACTTTCTATGGATTATCAGTTTGCTAGTTACCTGGTCCGACCACAGTAAAGTGGAAGCCGATAAGAAACAGAAGCTCTCACCCGAAAGGCTGTTAAGTGGCGATTTTAACCTTGCCAAAAACAAGGTGATCGACTTCTTTCGAAATAGCTCCAAGGTGCAGGTGGCTCTGGTCAAGCGAAACATCTCCTGGGAGGAGGAAGAAGACAACTACAAAAACTGGTATAAGGAAATCGTTAAGAAAGACGAAACCTTTGGCGAGTATAGAAGAACCGCCAATCCGACTTTCGAAGATGATAAAGCTGTGGTAGATCACCTGATCAAAGACCTGGTGTTTAAAGCAGAAGTGATACTGTCGTTTTTTGAAGAAAAAGACATTCACTGGAAAGAAAATAAACCTATTGTCAGGAGTCTCGTTACCCGTTCTATCAGGGACGTTGAAGAAGACTCAGATCCGAAAGGGTTCGATTTACCCGATTTCTCCAATAACTGGGAGGAAGACAAAGAGTTTTTTGAGAAAATACTCGATTGCACAGTAGAAAACGAGGAGGAGTATGCTCAAATGATTGCCGCCAAAACTAAAAATTGGGAGGTAGATCGTTTAGCCAATACCGATCAAATTATTCTGAAAATGGCCATTGCTGAAATGCTGAATTTCAGAAATATACCTGTTAAGGTGACCATTAATGAGTATATTGAGCTTTCGAAAAATTATAGTACCCCAAAGAGCAAACAGTTCGTAAATGGCATTCTGGATGTGATTTCCAACGAACTAAAAGAGCAAGGGGTCTTGAAGAAATCAGGAAGAGGATTATTAGACAATAAATAGTATGAATAGAGGGTCGAGCAATTTATTAGCATTCGTATTGGGAGCGGCCACAGGAGCAATCCTTGGAATCTTATATGCTCCGGATAAGGGCTCCAACACCAGAGACAAGTTGAGCTATCAGTTAGATAAGTACAAAAAGCAGCTTGAAGACTTGCTTGAAGACCTTATCAATGGCAAGGTAGAAGTGTCTTCTTCGGCCAAAGAAGAAGGTAAGAAGGTGGTTTCTGATGCCCGTAAAAAGGCCGAACAACTACTGACCGATGTCGATGACCTGATAGGTCAGATTAAGTCTGGTGAAAAAGCATAATCAAAGAACCTGAGAGTAAACCAGTGACGTTGGAGGAAGCAGGAATTCAGTTTACTCAGTTTCGTTATATCAATAAAAACTAAAACGATTACACATGAAAACTAAAGTTTCTATTCTAAGCCTGGGGGCATTCTTACTGTTGCTGTCCGGCTGTGGAAATTCCGAAATGGAAAAGCGATTGGCCAATCTGGAAAGAAGGGTGAATCAGTTGGAAAATGGCAACGTGTCCAGAGGGGTGGTATCTACTCCAAATACCAACGGATCGGCCCAGGGCATAGAAAACAACCTGGCTTCCAATGCCTCTTTCGATTGGGAAACCACAGTATATAATTTTGGAACCATTAAGCAGGGTGAGGTAGTAAACTATACCTTCAAGTTTACTAATAATGGCACAGAAGATCTTCAAATTCAGAGTACTTCGGCCTCTTGCGGTTGTACAGTACCTAACCATACCAAAGAGCCTATTCCTCCGGGAGGTACAGGAGAAATTGTAGTGCGCTTTGATAGCAAGGGAAAATCAGGGCAGCAGAGCCCGGTAATTACCGTAGTGGCCAACACTAACCCACGGCAGGTTCGTTTGAGCCTGAGAGGTTTCGTGGAAACCAATGCCATTCCGGTGCCATAATCCTAAAAAGAATATGATACATAATATTTTAGTACAGCAACCGGCTCCACAAGGTGGTGGATGGATACAGCAGTTGGTATTGTTTGGTGGAATTGCTCTTGTTTTTTATTTCTTCATGATCCGTCCGCAACAGAAAAAGCAAAAAGATCAGAAGAATTTTATCAATGAGATAAAAAAGGGAGATAACATAGTGACCATTGGAGGTATGCACGGTAAGGTTTATGCCCTTACTGACGATACGGTGACACTAGAGGTAGATAAAGGAGTGAAAATCACTTTCGAGAAATCTTCCATTTCTTTAGAAGCTAGTAAAAGAGCCAATGAAAAAGCATAGTCTTGAGCAAGGCTGAAGACATACTCGATAAGCTCAGAAGGTCTTTCAACGCTCCGAGCACGAAAGACGAAAAAATAAAGGTGGTACTGATATGCTTTGCGCTGTCTACCACCTTTTGGTTTTTCAACGCCCTGAATAAGAACGATTACGTAACCAGGATCAACTATCCAGTGGCCATTGAATACGACCAAACACAATACATAGCCACAGAACCCCTGCCTACGCGGATTCCCATAGAGGTTTCCGGTGGAGGCTGGGATTTAATGACGCGTTCATTCGGTTTCAAAATGAAACCGGTGCAAATTCGGATAGATCGCCCTACAGAATCGGGCTATTTGCTCACAGCCGGTTTGCGCTCGGAAATTATGCCCGAACTGGAGCCCCTTTCTGTCAACTACTTTTTAAGTGATACGCTACGATATAAAATAGAGCGGAAGGTAACCCGTGAGGTTTTTGTGCAATACGATACGGCCGCTGTATCGCTCAACGAAAACTACATTAGGAGCTCAGACATGGTCTTGTCTCCGTCTACCATTACGTTCACAGGCCCACAGTCTGCTCTGGAAGAAATTGGGGATACCCTTTGGCTCAGAAAAGCAATTGATGATGTTTCGGCCGACTTTGAAGATGATATAGACCTGCCACAACTACCGGAATGGGTAGAGGCCTCTACCAATTCGGTACAAGTGAGTTTTCTGGTTGTGCGCATGCTATCTATGGACTCAGAGCTTGCTGTTGAGACAAGAGGATTTCCGCAGGGTTATGGCCCAAGCCCTCAAAAAGTAAGGGTTCGTTTTAAAGTACCCGAAACAGCGTTTGATGCCACCGATTCATTGCCAATGACGGTACAGGCCAGGTATCGGGAAATGTCGGCAGATTCTACCATTCGCTTGAGAATACAGGTTTTGAACAAGGCATACCGTCAGGTGAGTGCCGAGCCACAAACAGTGAAAGTAACCCGAAATGAATAAGCCACGCTTAATTGGTATTACCGGGGGCATAGGTTCCGGAAAATCTACCGTGACCAAAATGTTTCAACTGTTGGGTGTGCCGGTGTATTATGCAGACGATCGGGGTAAACAATTGATGATAGAGAGCGATACCCTGAGACAGGGCATTGCTGAAGCCTTTGGTGCGGAGAGTTATTTGCCAAATGGCGAATTGAATAGAAGCTATTTGGCTTCAAGAGTATTCTCCAACCCTCAAGAACTGGCCATACTCAATAGTTTGGTACACCCGGCTGTGGCTCAGGACTTCGATCAATGGGCGGCTGGTTATCAGTCGGTGCCTTATGTGCTCAAAGAAGCGGCACTACTTTTTGAAACAGAGAGCTACAAGCAGTTGGATCAGACCATTTGCGTAATGGCACCTAGGGCGGTACGGCTGGAACGTGTGTTACTCAGAGACGAACAGCGCAACAGGCAACAGGTAGAAGATATTATGGAGAGACAGGTGGGGGATGCTCAGCGGAAAAAACTGGCCGATTATCTGATTGACAATTCGGGAAATACACTTGTAATACCACAGGTGCTTCAAATTCATAAAAGTTTACTAGGCCTTTAGCAAACTTCCAATCTGTATCTGATCGGCATAAAACTTCATACGCGAATGCTGGTAGTCTAACGGTTGAATGCTTTCTATGCGGTCTAGTTTGTGATTGTAGAACACTTCCACAAAGATGTTTTCCAGCAAATAGAGATTTACTTTGTAGCCATAGTAACGAATGGCCAATTGAAAGGCACCATTTCTATACAAATATTCAATCTGCTCGCTCAGTGGTTGTTCAAAAAAGTGCTCTAACTCTTCGTTCATTGCCTTATGAAGATAAGGAAATCAGAAAAAGTCTAATAGTGAAGCGTGTGATAAAAGAGATTTTTTGAAGGGCATGGGGCTTTGTATACGAATATATATACTCCCTTGCCTGAATATTGGTTAAGATTCGACTTAAAAATGAACGGATACTTGGTGAGCTTGCTCAGGGTATGTATAGCCAGCCGGAAAGATTCGCAACGCCAGTATTTGAAGTGCTTACATTCATAATCGCTCCGTACCTTACCGGCAACTTTTACAATGTCCTCACTGGTGGCAAGACCCACCTTCCAGATAAACCTATTGTCCATCATCATCATATTAGAGTCGACCCATTTTTTTATCTCCTCCAGGAGCGTCTTTTCAGTGGGGTCATATTCTATTACATGCGACAATGCATAGGTTGTCTTCATTCGTTAAGTCTGGTTTTTAGTGAGTAAACTAAATTTTACAAGAAGTTCGCTGAATTAGGGAACGACACGAAGGAAATATTTAAAGCGCACAAAATCAAGTATATAGCCCTTAAATTCCGCATAATGTCCGATATGTGTGATGAAAGGAAAAGTTGCTTATTACAATTGCTTGCAACACCTTTGACCCAAAAGAAGGGCTATTTCTACATATACCCAGATTTAGGTATTGTCAAGTCCGGGCAGACCGACTAATTATGGGGCATTGTTTTTGTTGCAAAAGGCATTGGCATGAGGACCATCAATAGCAGACAATTTCTCAAAATACTGAAAGGTGAAGATCTGGAGTTTCGTATATCGCAATACCCGGTGCGGCTCGTGGATAAGGTAAAGCTTGAGGGGCTACATTTTCCATACGACATTCATTTCAGAGATAGTGTTTTCCAGGAGTTGAGCTTTCGCAATTGTCGTTTTTCAGGCGACCTGAGTTTTTCAGGTTCCAAAATTGGGAAGCTTAGTCTTCGAGCCTGCGATTTTAGACATCTGTCTGTAAAGCAGACGGAGGTGCTTCAGTTCGAAGTAAAGAAGTCTGTTCAGGCCAAGTCGGTGACAATTGGTGCCTCTGCCATTAATTCGCTGGTCATTGAACACAACGAGGTGTTTGAGTCCATCGAGTTGGGTTGTGAAAACCACATAATGCAAGCCAGTCTGAGCTACAACGGAGACATTCAGAAGAATTCGTTTAAGTCTACCATATTTATTTGCCCGGAAAGGTTCGATATCCTGAAGCTCAAAAACAATTGCGCTGAAATATTGCATGTTGGCACCATTGGTGAGCATGCCCAATTTGAAGTGGAAAACCTTTCGGCCAACTTGCTACTATTTTCCAACTGCAATGGAGAATCTACTAACGTGGCTCTTCGCGGCCTGCGGCCTATCGATCCGGCAGTGGCATCTGTGTGCATTGTTAATTCGGAGCGAATTGTACGACTCAACGATCAGGGAGTGTTCAACGCCTTTAGTCGCATAAAGCGATATAAGCATAGCCCCAGCGATCTGCAAGAGACCAAGAAGGGGCTGTTGGGCTTAGAAGGCAGACAGTGTTAAAGGGGCTATAGAAAAGCCCCGTCCCAAAAGTTGGGAGCAGGGCAGTAGCTTATTGACTAGCATAGGTGTTTAGGCTTGAGTAAGCTGAATGTTTAGCTGAAGCTTTACCCGATCGCCAACTACTATACCACCGGCCTCAGTAACCATGCTCCAGGTTAAACCAAACTCTTTTCGGTCAATAGATCCGCTAATCTCGAATCCGGCCTTGGTTTGTCCGTAACCGTCTACCATAGTGCCTCCATGTTCCACATCGAGCTCCACTTCTTTGGTAATGTCCTTGATGGTGAGTGGTCCGGCCAGTTTGTATTGGTTATCGGCTACTTTTTTCAAAGAGCCCTTAAACGTAATGTGAGGGAATTTTTCTGCATCAAAGAAGTCGGCACTTTTTAGGTGATTGTCCCGATCGGATTGGTTGGTATCTACACTGGCGGTTTCCAGAGTGAACCCCGCAGTGGCGCCATTAAAATCGTCAGACTCAGCCTCAAGGCTGCCTTCAAAACGGTTGAATTGCCCAGTAACGGTTGAAATAACCAGGTGTTTTACTTTAAACTGAACCTCGCTATGCGTTGGATCAATTTTCCACAATGTTTTAGTTGCTGTTTCCATTTTTCTTTTGTTTCAAGTAATAATCACCAAACTGTATGTACGTACATATAGTTCAAAGAAGCTTTAAATTTTCGAAAAGGCGGTAGGGAGGGATGATGTATATACACCTGAAGTCAAAGGGGATTAAAGCAAGGTTGCCGTAGAGCTATTGATGGGTTGGTGGGTTGAGTTTGTTTCTATCTCCTAAATGAAAAATGTTTCTGCAAACAAAAAAAGCCAGCTACTTGCGTAACTGGCTTTTAAGGGTGGAAGATGGGACTCGAACCCACGACCTCCTGAACCACAATCAGGCGTTCTAACCAACTGAACTACAACCACCGTTTAAACACCTTAGGTGTTTGGGTCTGCAAAAGTAAGTGTTAGATGCGAATTTGCAAATAACCTCTTTTGAAATTATCGAGAAAATAAAAGTCTTTCTCCCGTAGTGCCTTCAATTACCTGTCCGTCACTATACACCAGGTGTCCGTTTACAAAAGTCTTTTCTACACTGGCTTTAAATTGGTGGCCTTCGAAGGGCGACCAGCCACATTTATACAGCAGGTTCGATGGGTGAACCTCCCAGGCTTTGTTCAGGTTAACCACCACAAGGTCGGCCTGATAGCCTTCTCTAATGTAGCCCCTGTTGGTTATCTCAAACAATTCGGCTACCGCATGGGCCGATTTCTCCACTATTTTTTCCAGACTGAATACTCCCTGATGGTATAAGTCTAGCAAAGCGGGTAGGTTATGTTGCACCAAAGGACCACCCGAAGGAGCTGAAAAGTAGCTGTTTTGCTTTTCTTCCAAAGTGTGAGGAGCGTGGTCTGTGGCCAATACATCTATTCGGTTTTCATTCACCGCTTTCCTAATCATTTCTCTGTCTGTAGCTGTTTTTACGGCCGGGTTCCACTTAATCAGGCTGCCCTTTTCCGCATAATCAGCGTCTGTAAACCACAAATGGTGTACACAGGCCTCTGCCGTAATTTTCTTCTCTTTGAGCGGAATGCTATTATCGAACTGTAATGTTTCTTTGCCGGTAGAAATATGTAGAATATGCAAGCGCGCTCCTGTCTTTTTGGCTAATGCTATGGCAGCCGATGAAGAAGCGTAGCAAGCCTCTTCATTCCGAATTACCGGGTGCATGTGCATGGGTACCTGCTCACCATACTGCTCCCGGGCTTTGGCCGTGTTGGCCCGTATAATTTCTTCAGACTCGCAGTGTGTGGCAATTAGCGTGGGCGAGTTGCTGAAGATATGTTCCAGCGTTTTTTGGTTGTCTACCAGCATATTGCCTGTAGAAGAACCCATGAAAATCTTTACTCCGCAAACATTTTTAGGGTTGGTTTTGAGCACCTCATCGATATTGTCGTTAGAAGCGCCCATAAAGAAGCTATAATTGGCAATACTGTTTCTGGCGGCAATGTCGTATTTGTGCTGTAGTAATTCTTGTGTCAGCGTATTGGGTACGGTGTTGGGCATTTCCATAAAAGAGGTAATACCACCGGCAACAGCCGCACGCGATTCAGTATAAATTTCTGCTTTGTGGGTAAGGCCAGGTTCGCGAAAATGCACCTGATCATCGATAAGCCCCGGCAATATGTGCAGGCCGGTGGCGTCAATGGTTTGGTCGGCCGCTACATGCTGAAGGTCCTTACCAATCCGCTCTATTTGCCCGTTGGCAATAAGAATATCCGCTTCAAAAATCTTTCCTTCATTTACCAGGGTTCCGTTGAGTAGTAAGGTAGAGGCCATAAGCTTTTTATTTAGTTGGGGTTTTTTAGCGTAATTGCAGAGCAAAACAAATACGAATCGACTGAAAATGGCAGCAGAAACTCATTTATTTGACGACCTTAAGTTAAATCGACAAATACTTAACGCCATTGATGACCTGGGGTTTGAAAAACCAACAGAAATTCAGTCTAAGGTAATTCCTGTGGCTCTGGCCGGACACGATTTGTTTGGCATTGCTCAGACGGGCACGGGAAAGACCCTGGCTTTTGTTGCGCCCCTGGTAATGAAAGTTAAATATGCTCAGGGAGAGCATCCACGAGCTCTTATTCTGGCACCTACCCGTGAGCTGGTTTTACAAATAGCTGAAAGTTTTAGCGCTTTGGCCAAATATACCGACCTCAGAATGGCAGCCCTGTATGGGGGTGTTGGGCCTAAGACACAGATTGAAGAAGTGGAAAAAGGGGTCGATGTGCTCATCAGCACCCCCGGTCGTTTTCTGGATATCTATTCCAAAGGGCATATAGTGCCGAAGGGTATAAAGACACTTATTCTGGATGAGGCCGATAAAATGATGGACATGGGTTTTTTACCTCAGATCAGGAGAATACTGGAGGTGGTTCCGCGCAAACGGCAGAACATGTTGTTTTCGGCTACCATGGCCGATAAGGTAGTGAAACTCACCGAGGAATTTTTGGAATTTCCTGAGCGCATTGAAGTGGCTCCGCAGGCCACGGTGGCCGAAACCATAGATCAGGTACTCTATGAGGTGCCCAACTTCAAAACAAAAATCAATTTGCTCATTCATTTTTTGGAGAGCCCCGACTTCTCGCGGGTCATTGTTTTTGTGAAAACCAAGTCGAGTGCCGATAACATTGCCAAGTATATTGAACGAAAGGAGCTTGGCCCCGTACGCGTTGTGCATGCCAACAAAGGGCAGAATAGCAGGATCAATGCCGTAAATGAGTTTAAAGAAGGCGATATACGCGTGTTGGTTTCTACCGATGTTACCGCTAGAGGAATGGACATTTCAATGGTGTCTCACGTCATTAATTTCGACCTGCCTCTTATTTATGAAGATTATGTGCACCGGATTGGCCGAACGGGAAGGGCCGAACAAGAAGGGCAGGCCATTACTTTTGCCAATGAAATAGAAATGGTGCATGTGCCCAGAATTGAGAAGATCATTCGGCAAGACATTCCAAGGGCTGCTATACCTCCGCAGGTAACCATTGAAAAGACTCCTTTTGCTGAGCAACAGGAAATAGCCCGCGCTTTAGATACTTACAGAAAGAAGATGGATCCTACGTTTCAGGGGGCTTTTCACGAAAAGAAGAAGAAGTTTTCCAACCCATCGAAACCCAAAAAGAGAGGCAGAAGAAAGCGGTAGAAGTGCTACTGTGGTTGGATTTTGCTAAATTCAGCATTCAACTCAAACTCAAAATAGCATGAAACAACTGTTTAGTATTTGTGGAATAGTACTGATGCTGCTGGCCACTAATAACCTTCAAGCCCAGAAAGAAGGCGAATTTCATCTGGATCAAGTTTATGCCCTCGGTGCCAACGGAACGGTGCACCTGGTTTCGTCAGATGCTGATGTTCGGATTACAGGTACCGACAGAAGCGATGTGCACGTGAAAATAGATCGGTTTGAACAGGTGAATGGCATCCGTTCCGGCCGAAGAAGGTTTAGCGTTGAAGTAGAAGAAAAAGGAGGTGATCTGTTTATTGAAGAAAGACGCTCTGGTTCGGTGTCTTTTAGCATGGGTTCTTTTCGTACCGAATACGAAATAGTGATAGAAATGCCAAGCAATGGTTCGCTGCGTGTGCGGGGCGAAGATGATGACTACATTATTAAAAGTATACACGGGGCCATTAGCATAAGCAGTGAGGATGGCGATATTGATATTTACGATACAAAAAGCAGCAATATAGATGTGCGTCTGGAAGATGGCGACTTGCGATTGGCCGGTGGAACAGGGCGCTTTTACGCCAATAGCGAGGATGGCGACCTCGACATTAGGAATGCAGCCTTTACGGAACTGGAAATTGTCATAGAAGATGGGAATGTTTCGTTAGAAACCACCCTAGCCGACAATGGCGTATATGACATTCGGTCTGATGATGCCAATATAGAGTTTACCGTGCTAAGTGGGGGAGGAAAGTTTCTCATTAGCAAAGACGATGGCCGCGTAAACTCAGGCATGGGCTTTACGGTACAAGAAGAAACCGATAATCGGGTGCTCTTGTCGTTGCCGGGAGGCAGTGCCGATGTAGAAATTAGAATCAATGATGGCCGGGTACGGCTCGATACTAAGGTGCGCTAAGCAGTTCTTCTGCTTGCGGGTCGTAGATCCAATCATTTAATGAGGTGCCACCCAGGGCTGAACTACGATTAAGCTTATTTATAGCAGAGCTCAATTCGGGCTCTGTTTTTAGTTTTAGAGGGTCTGTCGATTCAAAAAGTGAAGACAGGTAATTGAGATAGCTAAAATACTGTGAGTCGCCAAAGCCATAGGTGGTTTGCCATTGAAGCAATTTGCCCACCAACTGGTGCTGCGACTGGCACTGAGGAGCGAGGCGTATTATCTGCTGTTCAATCTCGTTCAGTCCAATGGACTGGTAGGGAAATCGCCTGAAGTGTGCCTGTAGGGCCTCTGAGAGATAGGGGAATTCCTGCGAGGGCAGAATAATGTAAGTAAAGAGTTCATTGTGCTGTGGAGAGCAATAGAGTTTAAATACATCGGCTGCAAACACAAACTCACGGGTATTGAGTTTTAGTCGGCTATTGAACAGCTCATTATAATGCTCAGGGTTTAACTGGCCAAGCCCTTTCAGTTGATCTTCGCCCGGTACTTTTCCTGCACAAACCAGTGAAATAGTCTGTCCGGCTTCACGCCTTTGTCCCAGCCACTCAATAAGTGCCAACATGTTGATTTGACAAAACAAATCATATTCAAACCAGAGCACAACTTCTTCATAGTGGGTAATTTGAGAGGCCATTTGTTCAAATGGAGCCTTTACTTCCTCTCTATATTGGTTAGGTTTTAGCTCAAAGAAGCTGGTCATAAACGCTTCTCTTTCCAACCAAAAAGCGTCTGATCCTATCAAGTGGCTCACCGGTCCTTCAGCCAATACTTCTCTCCATACAAAGGTGTCTCCGGCAATTGAACATTGGTTAAAAATGGAAAGAGTACTATCTCCGTTCAGTATATGCAGGGTGTTTTTCATAAGGGGAGGATTTAGAGGTGGGTCTGGGGTAATACCAATAAAAAAGGGCTGTTTCGAAAGCTTATGGTTATTCTCAATACCCAAATGCGGTGAGAAGTACCCATGCAGGCTCCGAAACGGCCCTTTCTGTACTTAATTCTTAGTCTCTCGAACCGTAGTCCATATCGTCTTCACGATCAACCGGAGTTCTTTGGTCTCTGTTGGCCAGAATCCACGCGGTATGGAATACCAACTGAGCTCTTTTCGCCATTACATCGAAGGCAATTTTATCGACAGTGTCGGTTGGTCTGTGGTAGTCCGCATGTGTTCCGTTAAAGTAGAAGATAATTGGAATACCTTTTTTGGCAAAGTTGTAGTGGTCGGAACGATAGTAGAAACGGTTTCTGTCGTTCGGATCGTCATAACGATAGTCCATATCCAGGTTGGTATATGTGATATTGGCAAACTCAGAGATCACCTTCAAGTGGCTCGATAGTTTTTCAGAACCGATTACGTATACATAGTCGCGATTGCCTGACTTTTCGTGCTCAGGATCAATTCTTCCAATCATGTCTATATTCAGGTTGTTCACCGTGTTTTCTAATGGAAACAACGGATTGTCAGCATAATAAGCAGATCCCAAAAGTCCTTTTTCTTCACCCGTTACGTTAAGGAAAAGAATGCTTCTTCTTGGTCTGTGGCCTTCTTTGGCAGCCTGAGCAAATGCTTCGGCAATCTCCATTACACCGGTAGTTCCTGAGCCATCATCATCGGCACCATTATTAATCACTGTGCCATCCTCATTCTGGCCAATGTGATCGTAGTGAGAAGATATCACCAACACCTCATCTTTTAAATCGGTACCTTCCAAAAAGGCTACCATGTTTTCGGTATTGATGGTGTTGATTTTCTCTTTAGCAAAAACTCTTACGGTTCCTGTTTTAATTTTTTCAGGGGTTTCTGCATTGGCATTAAGGTCTTCTACAGAAGCCTTGAACATATCGGCTGCAATGGCCTGAGTCAGGTAAAAGGTCATGCTTGGGTCGCCTTTGTATTCTTTGTCGAACCTCAGACGGCCCATCATAAACGCTCTGGCCTGTCTTGGCAGAGTTTGAGTAAACTGATCGTCATCGTTGGCCATAATCATTACGGCTTTGGCGCCCGCTTCTATCAACTTGCCTACGGTGGCTCTGTCTCCGGCCATAGCTACTACAGCTTTTCCATTAAGGTCCATTCCGGCAAAGTCGGTTTTCTTTCCTACATAAACGGCATCGAGCTTCTCCTCTTTGGCCATGTTGGCATAGCCTAAAAAGATAATGTCTTTTCCGTTGGCTTTTTTACCCGACCGGGTTTTGATGTATACATCAGACCAGTCAGACTGGTACATATCAAATTTTTGTCGGTATGTGCCATTGGCTGGGCCCTCAAGGCCAATTCTTTGGTAGAACTCTTCCAAAAACCTGGAAGCTTTCTTTTGCCCCTCGGTACCGGTTTCTCTACCGCCAAACTCGTCAGAAGCTAAAATGGAAAGCTTGCTTCTCATATCTTCAGGCGTGATGGTGTTGGCATACTTCACGGCTGTTTTGTCTTGGGCATTAGCAATTAGGCCCAAAACTAAAAGTCCGAACAAGGACAGTTTTAATTTCCTCATTATCTAAACAATTTTAGGTTACATTTTTTTAGAGGGCTAAAGCTAATGTTTTTTTAAAACCTAGCCTGCATGACTTATGTATTTGGTCGGCTTTTTTTGCCTTTGATATGTAAGGAAATCAGAGGGTTGTAGCTTACATTTGCAGCACATTTACAAGGAAGTAAATCGAACTAGAACTGGAGATATGACAAAAATTGATTTAAGAAAGACTCAAAGGTTTGAAGACCGCCACAATGGGCCTGATGAGCAAGAGATTGCTGAAATGCTCAAGGTGGTGGGTGCGCCTAGCCTGGATGCACTGATCGATGAAACAGTGCCGGCAGGAATTAGAATGAAAGAACCTTTGAATCTGCCCCTGCCTAAGTCTGAATTTCAATTCCTGAAAGACCTGAGACATATTGCCGCCCAAAACAAGATGTTTAAGTCATACATCGGTATGGGGTATTACAATACCATTGTTCCGGGAGTTATTCAGCGCAATATTCTGGAAAACCCGGGATGGTACACAGCCTACACTCCATATCAGGCAGAAATAGCCCAGGGAAGACTAGAGGCCCTCATCAATTTCCAAACCATGGTAATGGACCTGACCGGAATGGAAATTGCCAATGCTTCCTTGCTCGATGAAGCAACTGCAGCGGCCGAGGCCATGTTTATGTTTGCAGGCCAGCGTAAGAAAAATAAGAAAGAGGCTACTACCTTCTTTGTCGATGAAAATACTTTCCCGCAGACCATCAATGTGCTCAAAACCCGATCGGTTCCGGTTGGTATTCAGCTGGAGGTAGGAAAGCTCAGCGAGTTAGATATTACCCGTGACGACTTGTTCGGGGTGTTGATTCAGTACCCTGCGGGTGACGGAAAAGTACTCAACTATCGGTCATTCATAGAGTCGGCTCACGAAAACAACGTATTTGTTACAGTGGCTGCAGATCTTATGTCTTTGGCTCTGCTTACACCTCCGGGCGAAATGGGAGCCGATGCAGTGGTAGGTACTTCTCAGCGTTTTGGTGTCCCTATGGGTTATGGTGGCCCTCATGCAGCTTATATTGCCACACGCGATGAGTTTAAGCGTCATATTCCGGGTAGAATTATCGGGGTTTCTGTAGATAGCCAGGGCAATAAAGCCTACCGTATGGCTTTGCAGACTCGCGAGCAGCATATTAGAAGAGAAAAGGCCACCTCTAACATTTGTACGGCCCAGGTGCTACTGGCCGTAATGGCCGGTATGTATGGCGTATACCATGGTTCTAAAGGTATTAAGCACATTGCCTTTAAAATTCATGGCTTTGCCAAGCTTTTAGACAAGGGTTTGCAGTCTTTGGGCTTCAAACAACTCAATGAGTTCTATTTCGATACCCTTAGAATTGAATGTGAGTCTTCGCTCTCAGAGAAAATCAGAACCATTGCAGAAGTAAACCAGGCCAACTTCAGATATTTTGAAGATGGTGATATAGGAATTGCTGTAGATGAAACTACCCGAGTGGAAGATGTACAGGTGATTTTAGAGGTGTTTGCAGAGGCTACCGGACAGGTAATGGCTTTCGATTTAGATGGCGAGGCTGCCAATCTGGAAGTTGAACTTCCTAAAGAACTGGAGCGTACTTCCGATTTTATGACCCACCCGGTATTTAATCAATACCACTCTGAGCACGAGATGCTTCGATATATTAAGCGACTGGAAAACAAAGACTTGTCGCTCGTTCATTCCATGATTTCTCTGGGCTCTTGCACCATGAAACTCAATGCCACTACTGAAATGGTGGCGGTAACCTGGCCAGAGTTTGGAGATATACACCCCTTTGCACCCACTTATCAGACCAGAGGTTATCACATGATGTTCAACGATCTGGTAGACTGGCTGTCTGAAATCACTGGTTTTGCCGATGTTTCACTTCAGCCAAATTCAGGAGCGCAAGGAGAGTATGCCGGCCTAATGGTAATTAGAGCATACCATGAGAGTAGAGGAGAGGGGCACAGAAATATTGCCATTATTCCTTCTTCTGCACATGGAACCAATCCGGCTTCGGCTGTCATGGCAGGTATGAAAGTGGTAATTGTGGCTTGTGATGAACGTGGAAATATTGATTTGGACGACCTGAAAGCCAAGGTAGAGCAGCATAGCCAAAACCTTGCCTGCCTAATGGTTACCTATCCTTCTACCCACGGAGTGTTTGAAGAAAGTATCAAAGATATCTGTGCGCTAATTCATGAGCATGGAGGGCAAGTATATATGGACGGTGCCAACATGAATGCCCAGGTGGGACTTACCAGTCCTGGTATTATTGGTGCTGATGTATGTCACCTCAACCTGCACAAAACATTCTGTATTCCTCACGGTGGTGGTGGCCCCGGAATGGGCCCCATAGGAGTAGCGGCTCACCTTGCGCCTTTCTTGCCAGGCAATCCGGTGGTAGAAACCGGTGGCGATCAGGCCATAACTGCAGTGTCGGCAGCGCCATGGGGTAGTGCCAGTATTTTGGTTATTTCTTATGCCTACATTGCCATGATGGGGGCCGAAGGTTTAACCAATGCTACCAAATTGGCCATATTGAATGCCAACTACATTAAATCTAAACTTGAGAAGGAGTTTAAGATCCTTTACGCAGGTAGCAAAGGCCGATGTGCCCACGAAATGATAGTGGATTGCAGAGAATTTAAAAACCAGAAGATAGAGGTAGAAGACATTGCCAAGCGCCTGATGGACTATGGCTTCCATGCGCCAACCGTTTCATTTCCTGTAGCTGGTACAGTGATGATTGAGCCAACCGAGTCTGAGTCTAAAGTAGAACTGGACAGATTCTGTGAAGCTATGCTCAGTATTCGTCAGGAAATTAGAGAAATTGCCGATGGTTTGGCCGATGAAGAGCAAAACGTGTTGAAGAACGCACCTCACACGGCCAGCATGGTGTTAGAAGGCCAGTGGGAAAAGCCTTACTCCAGAGAGAAGGCTGTATATCCGGCAGAGTATGTAAAAGAGGCTAAGTTCTGGCCAACAGTGGGTAGAATCGATTCAGCCTATGGCGACAGAAACCTGATGTGTAGCTGTATTCCTGTTTCTGATTATCAGGAAGAGGAAGCAATGGCTTAATAGAGATTTTAGATAATAGAAATTAGATATCAGAAAGGCTGTCCGGAGAATTTGGGACAGCTTTTTTTATGCCGTAAGTTTCATCTCGCTTTTCTGGTAACCGTTGAAGAATCGGTAAGGGAGGTAGGTTAGGCTGAATAGTAATATATGTTCATGGTTCATTGAGTTCAGAGTTCAATAAGATCATATTACTCAGAGCGAATTCAACTCCAACTGGCTGCGCTGATAGCTGTTGTAGAACCTATAAGGTAAATAGGTAATGCTGAACAGGGCAATGGCGGCTACGATTAAGGCTTGTACGGCAGCAAGGTTTTGAATAACCGCTATTTGGGACATCTCCATTTCTTTCATATATGAGATGTAATTTGCTGTCCTGTCCACTTCATCTTCTAATATCATGGAAAGTTCGTTTTGCGACTGTGCTAATTCTCGACTGAGGTTGGAGTTGATCTTTTCGTGATATGTTAGCGATCCTAAAAGTAAGGCCAGCATTAGACACATGGCACTCAGGTATCCTCCTATATAAGCTATTTTCTTAATCATAATATTGTGTTTTGGGGTGGTTAAAATCTTTAAATCTCTTTCGAGTTGGTAGGGAGAGTCTGGAAGAAGTTTTTGTTTGGCTCTTTCAAAACTCGTCTCAAAATCCAGCTTTTCGCTGTCCATAGAGAATTCAATCTCCGTTGCCAAATGATCGGTCAAATCGTCCATCAATTCCAGATCGGTAAAGCCTTTAGATTTCAGGTAGGCTTTGATGTAGTTTACATGATGCCCGGTCATGATAATGCTGTTTTAGATTTACCGAACAATAGGGCCAGAGTGCTCTGAAAGTCTATTACTTCCTGAATGGCAGGGCTTACTACAGTCTTACCTTTCTCCGTAAGACTGTAGTATTTCCTGATCCTGTTGCCCACATTCACTGACTCTGTTTGCAGATAACCTTCCTTGGTCAGCGCATGTAAGCTGGGATAAAGTGAACCTTCTTTAATGAGTATTTTGCCTTCGGAACTCGCCTTTACGTGCTGTACAATCTCATAACCATACATTTTTCCATTATCTGCAAGCAGCTTGAGAATAATAGGTTTGAGTATGCCTTTTAATAGCTCTCTTGAATACATAGAACAATAATACATTGTAATTCTATGTATTGCAAATTGATAGTAGCAAGTTACCCTTCACCTATAAGTTGTCTGACCTCTCAAAGAGATCTGGAGAGTGTGTCAATGCTCTTGTGATAATTAGATAATAGAAAATTAGCTATTTTTATTTTGGACATTAATCTCAACAAAATCATGCACCTTACAGAGAAGGAAGCAGAAATTACCAATCACATTTATTTGGATAAAATGAGGAGGCTTTACCTCAAGAATAAGAGACACTTCGATCAAGTGGTTGAATACTTACCCATACCGGTGGTAAAAAGCGATGTAAAAAGTTGGGACTTTACCCAAATCAACGATTCTGCCCAATGTATGCTCGGTTTGGAAAGAGAATATGTTTTGGATAACGGGTCTAAAGCTACAACTTCCTTAGTTCAGCCTGAGAATATTCCTGTTATTCGAAAGTATCTTAGCAGCAGAAACTTTAACGATAGTGGAGACAAAGTAATCCCCTATTTTCAGAACGCTCGCTTATTCAATAAGGAAGAGTACATTTGGACGCTGACATATAAAATTTTCCTAAATGAGAATGAATACTTCAGTCTCTACCAACCCATGCACGATTTCAGGGTAGTTGCCCCAACATTAATCAAACATTTGGGTGACACTGTGATGGATATGGAATCTTACAATAGATTTCATTCCTTAACTAGGAGAGAAAAGGAAATACTTAAGAATGTTGCCAGTGGCTCATCCAATAAAGAAATAGGGGAAAGTTTGTTCATTTCTGAGCACACTGTAAGAACTCACCGAAATAATATTTGGAGAAAGTTGAACATTAGCCATATAAAGGATGCAATTCGGTTTGCCGGGTTGTTTGAACTACAGTAATATTTCACTAATTGCTGTAATAACCTCTTTAGGGTTTTCCAATTGTGGATAATGCCCAGCCCTTTTTATCTCATAAATTTTCTCAATGTTTTTAACGGATTTAACATAGTCAAGCTTAATGGCAGGATCATGTAGACCGTGAATATAATAAACATGAACAGCTGAATTTTCGACTATAGCCTTTTGGTCACTCCAAACTCCTTTATTCAAATCTTCGGCAATAACCGACCTACATTTTGGGTCAGTGTTCAATGCGCCCTCCACTAATTCTGGAAGATGTTGTTTGTTAAACATATAAGCCTCCATGGCAGCTTTGGCTTGCTCTTCTGTAAGCTCTTCCTGGAAGAAGGCCATCATATGCTCATTTAAATTATAGACTTCTTCTAGCACTGGAGGCTTGGATACGGGTGGTGCACCTGAGATAACAATGGTATCAATTGAATCGGGTATCTCGTTGATCAATTCCATGGCATAATGCCCGCCAAGCGAGTTGCCGTAAATAATTATCTCAGCATTCAATTTCAGAATGAATTCTCGTAAACAGGAAATCACTTCCTTGACAGAATAATCCTTAGAAGGATTGTCAGACCTTGGACTTTTGCCATGCCCCGGTAGGTCGATGGCAGTCATATTAACCGGTAGGTCACTATCCAGAATTTTTTGAAAGGTTTGGCTTGAGCTGGAATTACCATGAATCATCACTAGGTGCTGATTCCAACCGCCTAGCCTTTGAACGTTGTACAGTTGCATAAGTCTTTGATTGAGTTGGTTTTATTGGTACTTTAAAAGTATTAAATGTATCAGACCGAGCAAGAAATATTTGAAAATGAGCAACAGTTTGTCTGTAGATTGTCTGTACTGTTTGAAACAAACAATGCTCTGTTTCGGGAGATTGCTGATTTTGTTCCTTTTGGTGTTCACACAAGCGACACGGATCATTTGGGAATAACCTCAGCGAATAGGACAATTGAGCAATGGCTAGAGGAAGATGAAAAGGCTATTGTTTTGGCAGGTACAGAAATGATTGTCAAACGCTCACACCCGGAAGTAGTAAAAGTTGCTATGTCTAAATCAAAGGCTCAATTGCGCAATGAAGAGACCATAATTGAGCATTTTCAATATATTTTTTTGGAAGGGAAAATGAGATGGGTTTTATCGCTCAAGACTCACCTTAATTCGAATGAATTTCTAACCCTGGGGTATTATTTGCCTGAATTTGGGGTAATCGGAAAGCATCTTGAAAAGCTTTTAGCTCCGGTAACCTCAGAAGAAAATTGGAAAAGATTTTACACACTGACCAAAAGGGAGGTTGAAATCCTTAATTTAATTTCTAGGGGCTTAAGCTCTTCTGAAATCGCAGATAATACATTTACCTCAAAGCATACAGTAGACACCCACCGTAGAAACATCTTAAATAAGCTGGCCGCAAAATCCACCCGACAAGCCTATTCTATCTATGAATCTATCAATTTGGTGCTTCTCTGAAATCAAAATACTCATCGATGAGTATTGTGCTGTCCACATCCATTTTTGAGCTTTAGTTATTCAAAAAATACGCTATTGAGCGTATTGAATTTCACTCTTTGAATTCGAAGCTTAGTGCTTCAATTTGTTAAAACCACAACCATGAAAAAACTTCTTCTAATATCTTTTCTGTTTTTCTGTTTTTGTTCCTTGAATGCGCAGATCATAACAGTTGATAACAATGAAAACAGTTCTGCAGATTACACTGATCTTCAGGAGGCAATAGATAATGCCAATCCTGGTGATACTATTTTTGTTTCTGGTTCCGAAACGAGTTATGGGAATATCATTATTGAAGACCAAGTATTGATTTTTGGGGCCGGTATTAGTCCAAATAATCAATTCGGTCGTGAAACAAAGGTTGGAACGGTTTCAATAGCTAGAGTAGCGGATGATACCAAGAATGCTTCAAGCTCTACTTTAACAGGATTAAAGCTTTCTGGCGCATTTGATTTGGACGGTCTTGCAGACAAGCTTTTATCTGATATTGTTATAACTCGATGCTACTTTAATAATCCTATTAACCTATCATATACCTCTGATCTTTTATTTTATAACAACATTTCCGTTGCAAGTGGAAGTAATTTCTCCGCTACTAATTCAAACACTAATATTATTGTTAGTAATAATATCATTACAGCATTGCCGGGTAACGCGATTTTCAACAATAATTTCAATAGTGCCTCAATTTTAGTTTCGAACAACTATTTGGTAGGGCGAATTTTGGCGGATATGATGATTGTTACTAATAACGTAATGGTACTAAGTTCATCTTCTTTGTTTGACTCTGATTCGTTTGTGACTTATAGTAATAATTTGTTTTTGACAATTGATGTAACTGATTTGACAGTGCCTTCGGGTACTACTACGGGATCAGACAATTTGATAAACGAGAATCCAATGTTTGTTTTTAATGATGATTTTACAAAAATAACTGATGAAGATAATCTAAATCTTGAGGAAGGATCTGTCTTAATCAATGCCGGAACGGATTCAAAAGATATTGGATTAACAGGTGGAGCATACCCTTGGCCTTCTTTAGAGGAAGCTCCATATTTTTTAAGTCTTTTCCCTCCTTTGCCTCAAGTTTTAGAAATGAATCTCGGGAATACAAACATTGCCAAAGACGGTTCAATTCAGCTAAAATTTAAGGCAAGGATTAATAACTAATAGACGGACAAATGAGAGTTCTTTTGATTATAGGTTGTTGCCTTGTAACCATTTGTTCATTGACAGCGCAAGGTATTAACAAAGCTGAATATTATTTTGATAATGATCCGGGAGTCAATAATGCAATAGCTCTAAGCATTACAGAAGGTACGAGTATTGATGAAGCCTTTGAGATTTCTCTCAATGGTCTTGAGATAGGTTTTCATAACCTATTCGTTCGAGTAAGAAGTGAAAATGGTGTGTGGAGCTTGACAGAAGGAAGAACACTTTTTATTCAAGAGTCCTTTTCTGGGCAAGAAGCCACAGCTATCCAGGCAGCAGAGTATTACTTTGACATCGACCCTGGTTTTGGACAAGCTACACCCATTGACTTCGCTAGTGCCCCTGATATTGATACAGAAATTGACATAGAACTGGCTGATCTTTCTGCAGGATTTCATAATCTGTTTGTTCGTGTAAAAGATGATAGAGGAAGTTGGAGTTTAGCCCAAGGACGTACATTTTACGTTCAAAATACCAGTTTAGGATTGGTCTCTAAGGAGATTGTATTGGCAGAATATTTTATAGATTCTGACCCAGGTTTTGGTTTAGGAACAGAGATTGTTTTGGTTGCTGGAGAAGTTGTTGAAGTAGACTTCGATATAGATCCAACTGGTCTGAACTTCGGAGAGCATAAGCTTTACCTAAGAGTAAAGGATGATTTAGGTAGGTGGAGTTTATTGGCTTTGGCAGACTTTACCTATGTGAACAAAGAAACTCAAACGATCACTTTTAATTCCATTACAAATTTAGAGTATGGAGACATAAACCTCTTGGATGCATCTTCCAATGCTGGTACAGAAATTACCTATGAAAGTTCTGATGAAAATATTGCTACAATTTCCAATGGCGAATTGACCTTTACAGGTGTTGGTGAAGTTGAAATAAGAGCTATTGCTGCTGGTAATGACAACTTTTTGACCACTGATAAATCTCAAGTGGTTTCTTCGACCAAAGCCGATCTTTTTATCACCGCAGATGATGTGGAAAAAACTTATGGGGAACCTGATCCTATCTTTTATGTTACTTCGGAGGGTTTCAAATTTGATGATAGTTATGATGATTTAAGAGCTTTTGTTATTGTACCTGACCCTCCGTTAGGGATTATTAGTGAGCAAGATAATGTAGGTAGTTATCAAATAACGCCTCGTGCTTTATCAGACAATTACAATATAATTGGGATTCCAGGCACATATATAATCAAACCGGCAGAACTCATTGTAACGGCAGAAGATAAGTCTAAAGTCTATGGGGAGGTAAATCCTGATCTTACTATCGCTTATATGGGCTTTGTTAATGGAGAGGAAGCTAGCACAATTACTGAACCAAGCATCTCAACTGTAGCCGATGCTACGAGTAATGTAGGCGACTATGATATCACCTTGACAGGAGGAAGTGCGAGTAACTACACGATCAGCCTGACCGATGGTACATTGACCATCAACGAAAGGCCGATCACTGTAACAGCAGACTCCAAGACCAAAGTCTATGGAGAGGCTGATCCAAACCTGACTTATCAGGTTACCTCGGGCAGCCTTGCTAACAGTGACCAGATCACCGGTGAACTGTCCAGAACGGTAGGGGAAGATGTTGGCGGTTATGCGATCAACCAGAACACTTTGACAGCAGGCACTAACTATGACCTGACCTACGAAACTGATGACCTGATCATCACGCAGGCCACCTTGACCGCTATGGCCGATGACAAGGGCAAGACCTATGGCGATGCCAACCCAACGCTGACCATCGCCTACGATGGCTTCCAGAATGGAGATGACGAAACAGCTATCACAGAGCCAAGCATAAACACCGTTGCCAACGGCACATCAAACGTTGGCGACTATGATATCACTTTAACCGGTGGATCATCTGACAACTACACGATCAACCTGACCGATGGTACCCTGACCATCAACGAAAGGCCGATCACAGTAACAGCAGATTCCAAGACCAAACTCTATGGAGAGGCTGATCCAAACTTGACTTATCAGGTTACCTCGGGCAGCCTTGCTAACAGGGATGCCATCACAGGTGAACTGTCCAGAACAGCAGGAGAAGATGTTGGTGATTATGCGATCAATCAGAACACTTTGACTGCAGGCAGCAATTACGACCTGACTTACGAAACTGATAGACTGATGATCACCCAGGCCACATTGACCGCAACGGCTGATGACAAGAGCAAGACTTATGGTGAGGGCAACCCAACGCTGACCATCACCTACAATGGCTTCAAATACACAGATGATGAAAGTTCAATCACTGAACCAAGCATCTCAACTGCAGCCGATGCTACCAGTGGAGTAGGCAACTATGATATTACATTGTCAGGAGGGAGTTCGAGCAACTACAGCATTAACCTGATCGATGGTGCCCTAACAGTTACTCATGCAGCTTTAACAGCCACAGCCGATGACCAATCAAGAACTTATGGAGCCGAAAATCCTGAGCTAACCATAACTTTTAATGGTTTTGTTAATGGAGATGAACCTTCAGACATCACCTTACCAACAATTTCAACAACGGCCGATGCCAGTAGTGGCGTTGGAACCTATGTAATTGGCTTGAATGGCGGAGAATCCAATAATTATAGTCTTACTCTAGAAGATGGAACGCTAGTTATAAATAAAGCAGCGCTTACAGTAACAGCAGATGATGCTACCATTAATAAAGGAGATGATATTCCTGAGTTTACTTTTCAGTATGAAGGCTTTGTCAATGAAGAAGATGAGTCGGTGCTGACCGCAATGGCCATTGCCAGTACAAGTGCAACCTCAACAAGTGATAGAGGGACTTATGATATTGAGGTATCGGGAGCTGAAGCGGATAACTATGAGATCGTAACAAGCAATGGCACCCTTACCATAACAGGGCCAATTTACAGTCTTCCTTCTTCTATCACCTTTGATGCTCTCGTGCTTGGGGATTCACAATCAGAAGAAGTAAGTATAAACAACACTGGAGATGGCGCCCTTAGTGTAACGGGTATAGCTCTACCGGCAGGTTACACGGTGAACACATCGAGCTTTACTGTCAACGAAAGTGAAACGGGTAGCTTTTCAGTTACTTTCACACCAACGGCTGCTCAGATTTTTGCCGGAGACATAACTATTACATCCAACAATGGAGAGGAGACTATTAGTGTTACGGGTGAAGGCCAGATAGTAACAGGTATAGATGATGAAAAGCTAGATCTGGATGAAGTAATATTGTATCCAAACCCTTCTGACCAGTATTTAATGATAGACTTAACAAGTTCACCTTCAGTGTCTGCCAATCTTAAAATTGTGAATGTACAAGGCGAATCGGCATGGCAGCAAAAAGAGGTAACAGTAAAGGAGGTAATGGTAACAACATCAAGCATCAACTCAGGAATGTACTTGCTTATAGTAGAAACCGACAAAGGGACAGTCATAAAGAAAGTAATCATTAAGCATTAAGGAGCAGAAGTCATGAAAAAGTATATCAAGAACATAACAATTACTTTAATGAGCCTGGTAATGATCTTTATTTCCTCATGTGGTGATGGCGATACAGAGCCTGATGAACCTACAGCTCAGGAGCTGACATTCGAAAATCTTGCAGGACAATGGAATTTACCGACTACGAATGGAATTGTCGTTGACGGAGTGGACAGGACACTAAACTATCAGGGATTTAGACTCAGCTTCACTGAAGGAGGTTATGTAACAACCAACGCAGGAGACTTGTTTCAAGCTTCAGGTACATGGGAGTGGGCTAATGAAACCACAACTAATCAGATTCTTTTGGATGATGGCAAGAACATCACTATACAGAGTCTAACAATTTCACAGTTTAATTTTACATTTATCCAATTAGAAGGAGGAGTGAGAGCGGGTGTTGAAGGTAATTATGCAATTACCGTAAACAAGTGATCTCCTTGTAAAAAATAAAGCCGCTGTAAAGCGGCTCCATAATTGTCTAGTATCTATTGTCTAATGTCTGAAGTCTAAACATGCACATGTCTCTCCGCATGGTAAGAAGATCTCACCAATGGCCCTGACTCCACATATTTAATTCCTCTTTTCTCTCCTTCTTCTTTAAAGAACTCGAACTTATCAGGGTGAACATATTCAATCACCTCATGGTGTCTTTTGGTAGGCTGTAGGTATTGACCCAGGGTGAGCACATCGAGACCTACTTCTACCAAATCGTCCATTAGGCGGAACACCTGCTCATCGGTTTCACCCAGTCCTAGCATAGCTCCTGACTTTGAGCGCTTGCCATATTCCTTTATTCTTCTGAGCTCTTCCAGGCTTCTGTCGTATTTGGCTTGCGGTCGCACCGGACGATACAGTTCTTTCACCGTTTCCATATTGTGTGAAACCACCTCCTGACCTCCATCAATCATTCGGTACAGCGCATCCCAATTGCCTTTTACATCGGGGATAAGCGTTTCGATAGTGGTTTCCGGACTTAGTTTTTTGGTTTCAACCACGGTTTGATACCAAATTTCTGCCCCACGGTCTTTCAGCTCATCGCGGTTTACCGATGTGATCACCGCATGCTTTACTCCCATTAGTTTAATGGCTTCTGCTACCCGCTTAGGCTCCTCTGCATCGTATTCAGGCGGTCTACCGGTAGCTACTGCGCAAAATGTACATGAACGAGTACATACATTACCCAATATCATAAAAGTGGCTGTGCCGGCTCCCCAACACTCGCCCATGTTTGGGCAGTTTCCACTTTCACAAATGGTGTGCAGTTTATGGTTATCTACCAGCTTGCGTACTTTGGCATATTCAGGGCCAATAGGCAGCTTAACCCTTAGCCAGTCTGGCTTTCTCCTTTTATTTTCAGCGGGTTTCGATACTACAGGTAATTCAATCATCTGGCGTTCCTCCGACTATATGAACACAAAGGTAAGGCAAAGGTTCCAAATAAAAAGAGAGTGCTCTACTATCTTCTCTTACCAAAATAGATGGCAATAAAGGCGGCTGTGTATACGCTTTGGTTGTCGGCCAACGGAAGTATTTCTATTTCGCGGGTATAAACATCGGCAGTAAAGCCCATTTCAAAACCAAATACTCTCTTTTTGGTGGAATTGGTTTCGAAGGTGAGGGAGGCTTTGGCATGTAGCCCTAAAACAAATTTGGTCTGGCCAAGGCCACGGAAGGGGCCTGCACTGCCTACTATAAATGGAATGGCGTGTTGGTTATTGTGAGGGTCGTATTGTTCTTTTTGGTTTTGGCTTATCTCAATGTAATACGGTATTTCCATACCAATGGCAGGACCACCAGCCACCAGAGCTGTTACACGGGCTCCTTGCTGCGGGGCTTTTTTGAATAATATTTTTTCTCTTCCATAAGTTGGTCGAAGGCTTACGAAGTAATTTGACTTACCAAACACATAGGAGCTTCCTGTAAAAGTGGTTTGCTTGGCTTCTCGCGGATGTTTAATATTCACCATTTCAATGCCCCAGTGCGAGAGATTATTATTGCCTAAAAAACTGGAGTGCCTGAAGTAAAACCCACTAATGAGTCCGCCATTAGTTGCTTTCACAATGCCGAAAACATTTTCTGTTTCGTAATCCTCGTCTATAAACTGTTGTATCTGTTGCCCAATGGCCAAATGGCTCAAGGAAATTGTCACCAGAAGAAGAAAGACTTTTTGTATGTTGCGCATCAGTTAGAAGCTGGCTTTGAAATGTTGCTAAAGTAACGAAAAATTATTGTCGATAGTTTATGAAAACAGTTGAGACCAAATATGAAGGAGGGCTTAGAACCTCTTCAGTACACCTTCAATCTAAGAACACTTTTCACACCGATGCTCCCCTAGATAACAACGGAAAAGGAGAGACTTTTTCTCCAACCGACACTGTGGCTGCGGCTCTGGGCGCTTGTATGATGACCGTTATGGCCATTGCGGGTGAAAAGAAAGGATGGGATATGAGCGGTATGCACCTGGCTACACAAAAAATAATGGCGGCTAATCCGCGAAGAATAGCCGCCTTAAGAGTAGATTTTTATTGGGATAATTGTGCGGTCAGTGATGAAGATCGCTCATGGATCAAAGAAATAGGGCTCAATTGTCCTGTGGCTTTGAGTCTCCACCCTGACCTAAAGCAGGAAATTACTTTCCATTTTTAGCCACCCAGTTGATCACCTTACCGAGGTCTTCGGCTTCGGTGAGTTTTATCTTGTTTTTACGCATGAACTTCTTCAGGGGAGCCTCATCGGCATAGGGAGCCATAAGTTTAAAAAAGTCTCCTTTGGTTTGAGGAACGGCCGTCCACACATCGTTCAGATTAATGTAGAACTCGTTGGCCATTTCTACCCTGTCGTATGGGTTACCCATGTCCATTACCGGATCATAGTCTCTTGGTTTAAATTCCAGGTAGTACTTTATCCATACGTATTCAGAGCTCTTTACTGTTTTAAAGAACCCTCCATACTCACTCTTTGGCCAAACCAACCTAATGTTTACAAAGGCCTCTTCCGGCTTGTCGCCCGATTGCAAAAACCAAAAGCGCTTTACTTCTTTCAGACTGTAAATCTGTTCTGAGCTGGCGTGTTCCAAGGTTTCGTTTTCTACATTGTATTTATAGAAGCCTTCTATCATTGTGCCATCCAGCAACTCAATTTTAGTCATGCGCTCATCCATATACAGGTGTGGTTCATATGGAATCATGATGTTCATAGGAACCCGGCTTCTAATGGTAAAGCGACCGGCCCCACTAATGTAGTCTATCGGGGTTATTTGAGCGGCCAGATCATTTGCTCCAAAAGCGGCACAAATAACCATGCAGGCCATGAGTTTTTTAAATCCTTTCATGGTTGATAAATTAACTATTCTGATACTTTTTTTCAATTTAGCCTAGCTTTTTGTAGCGAATGCGCTTTGGTTCAGTATCGCCCATGCGTTTTTTACGGTTTTCTTCATACTCGGTATAAGAGCCTTCAAACCAGTAAACCTGTGAGTTGCCCTCAAAGGCTAGAATGTGCGTACAAATACGATCCAGGAACCAACGGTCGTGCGAAATAATTACGGCACATCCGCCAAAGTTTTCCAAGCCCTCTTCCAGGGCTCTCAAAGTATTAACGTCCAAATCGTTAGTTGGCTCATCTAGCAGCAATAAATTTGCACCCTGCTTTAAGGTTAATGCCAGGTGCACCCGGTTGCGCATACCTCCGGAAAGTTCCGAAATCTTCTTGTTTTGGTCGTTTCCGCCAAAATTAAAGCGACTCACATAGGCTCTCGAATTAATTTGTTTTCCACCAAGATTAATAAGTTCGTTGCCTTCAGAAATCACTTCCCACACAGTTTTGTTGGGGTCCAGCTTGGTATGCTCCTGGTCTACATAGGCTATTTCTACTGTTGGACCCACTTCGAAAGTGCCACTATCCGGCTCAATTTTACCGGTGATCATATTGAATAGTGTGGTTTTACCTGCACCGTTGGGGCCAATTATTCCCACAATTCCCCCTTGAGGCAACGAGAAGTCCAGGTTTTCATAAAGCAGCTTATCGCCAAACGCTTTGCTCACTCCCTTGGCATCGATAACCTTAGCACCCAGTCGGGGCCCCGGAGGAATGTAAAGCTCCAGTTTTTCTTCTTTTTCGCGTCCTTCCTGGCTTACCAGTTTGTCATAGGCACTCAATCGGGCTTTGGCCTTGGCCTGGCGACCTTTGGGAGACATACGTACCCATTCGAGCTCGCGCTGAAGGGTTTTTTGCCGCTTAGATTCTGTTTTCTCCTCATCGGCCAAACGCTTCTGCTTCTGTTCCAACCAGGAAGAGTAGTTGCCTTCCCATGGAATACCCTCACCCCTGTCAAGCTCAAGAATCCAGCCCGCTACGTTATCGAGGAAGTAACGGTCGTGGGTTACCGCTATCACTGTTCCTTTGTATTGCTTGAGATGTTGCTCTAGCCAGTGAACCGATTCGGCATCGAGGTGGTTGGTTGGCTCATCGAGCAGGAGAACATCCGGCTCCTGAATAAGCAGCCTGCAAAGGGCCACCCTTCGTTTTTCTCCTCCAGAGAGGTTGGCAATTTTGGCATCGGCCGGAGGTGTGCGCAGCGCATCCATAGCCCTCTCCAGTCGTGAATCCAGATCCCAGGCATTGTGCTGATCCAGTAGCTCTTGTACCCGTCCCTGGTCTTCAATAAGCTTATTCATGGCATCACCATCGGCCAAAACCGCTGGGTCGGCAAACTTCAAATTAATTTCTTCAAACTCCTGAAGCAGTTTTATCACTTCACCGGCACCTTCTTCTACCACTTGCTTTACCGTTTTTTCCGGGTCTAGCTGTGGCTCTTGCTCCAACATGCCCACGGTATATCCGGGCGAGAAGACTACTTCGCCCTGGTAGTTTTTATCTACTCCGGCAATTATCCGCAGCAGAGAAGACTTTCCGGCTCCGTTTAAACCGAGTACGCCAATTTTGGCACCGTAGAAAAAAGACAGATATATATTTTTAAGAACTTGTTTCTGAGGCGGATAGATTTTGCTGACTCCCGCCATTGAAAAGATGATCTTTTGGTCACTCATAGTGTGAAATTTTGGCTCAAATATGCTAAAAATTAAGCTCGATAGAAGTGCTCTTGATTGATTTACTTATTTTCGGCCACTTTAAAGTACCATAGTTATCTCAAGTGGAATACGGTTACATAAAAGACGGAAAGGTTTACAGAAAGAGCTTCCTTGATTTTCCTGAAAGAGAGATAGGAACAGTTAAGGAAAGCGAAGAGGCAACCATACAATACTTCACACAAAAGTTTGAAGCCATTGTTAGCGAGGTAGAAGATGTAAAGTCTAAAGTGGAGGAGCACGCCAACAAAGGCTCATTCTTAATAAAGGTAATTAACCTGAAAGAGAGCCTTGGCAATGTAGATGCACTGGGCGACTTTGAAGGACTGTACCATGCACTGGAACAGTTGGAGACTGAACTTAATGAATACATTGCTCAAAACCGGCATAAAAATTTACAGATTAAAACAGCTCTGTTGGAGGAGCTTAGGGTGGTTGCGGCCAGCCATGAATGGAAGTCGGCTACCGAGGCTATTAAGGATGTGCAGCAGCGGTGGATGAAAACCGGAGCTGTAGAAGTAGAACACCGCGAACGAATTGAGGGGGAGTTTAAACAGTTGGTAGGCGATTTCTTTGATCGTAGGGCAGCCTTTTATGCCGATTTGGAGAAAATGATGATCGAAAAAGAGGCTGACTATGAGGCTTTTCTGAATCAGGCTGCCAAGCAGCTTGCTGAAACGCCAGCTCATAAGCTTCGGGCGGTGCATGGAGATTTAAAAAAGAGATGGAAAGAACTGGGTAAGATTAAGCCCGACAGTCACTCCGCTTTTTGGGAGAAATTTCAAAAGCTCTTGAAAGATTCTCTGAGAAAAGCAAAGCAGCAGTCGGGGCAGTCACCGGAAGAGAGCCGAAAACTCAAAGAGGCACTTGTGGAAAGGTTGAGACAGCATAGTGAAGAGCTGGTGCCTAAAGTTGAACTTAGAAAAATTCAGGGGGAGTGGAAGTCGATTGGTTTTCCGGGAAAGGAGGCCAATAAAAAGCTTCAAACTGAATATAGAAAGCTAACCATGCTTATCGGTGAGAAGCAGTTCTTAGACCGCCTGTTAAATAAGAAGGCGCGTAAAGGAATGAACGAAGGTGAGAGAGAAACCTTGAGAATTAAGCTTTTACAAGACCTACTTTACAGAGATACCACCGAGCTGAAAACTTTTGAAGAAAACGTGGTCAAATTCAATACAGCCAGTGGGCTAGATTCACTGCTAGACCGAAAGTTGGCCGACCAAAAAGAGAAAGTAGCCATAAAAAGAGCTTTACTTAGTCAGCTTAAAGATGCAAAAAAGGCTTCTTAGGGCATCTATTTGGCTGATTATCATGGTATTCTGAAAAATTGACGGTTAGCGTTTGAATTTTAAATTTTTATTCTATTCTTTTGCACGCCAATAAAAAAAAGAGAGATGTACTGGACACTAGAATTAGCATCGTATTTGGAGGATGCACCTTGGCCGGCCACAAAAGATGAATTGATCGATTTTTCGATTCGTTCAGGGGCTCCTTTAGAGGTGGTAGAAAACCTGCAAGAGCTCGAAGATGACGGCCAACCGTACGAGAACATAGAAGAGATTTGGCCAGATTATCCTACCAAAGAAGATTTCTTCTTTAACGAAGACGAATATTAAAAGAACTCAAGCCCTGCCACTTCGCAGGGCTTTTTCATTGCCTCTTCTCCTGCAAATCTCACCTGAGATACCACCATTCTATTTTTTTTAATCCATTCTCCCTATATTACTCGTCTATCCACTTTCGCGCTGGATTGTATGAAAAATTAGTTGACATTCTAAAGAGTAATTCGATGAATTTAAACCTACGAGCAAAGCAGGAGAGAACCTACGATGCTATTGTGGTGGGTTCAGGAATTAGTGGAGGCTGGGCAGCCAAAGAGCTGAGCGAAAACGGCCTGAAAACACTGGTTCTTGAGCGTGGCCGCAAGATTGAGCACATTAAGGACTATCATACTGCTACTATGGACACCTGGGACTTGCCCAACAGAGGCAGAACACCCAGAGAGGTGATTGAAAAAGACTATCCGAAACAAAACCGTACCGGATACACCACCGCTGAAGCCCATAGGCATTTTTTTGTGAAGGACAGTGAACACCCTTATCAGGAAGATACCCGCTTCGACTGGATGCGAGGTTATCACCTTGGTGGACGATCAATTACATGGGGACGCCAGAGTTATCGCTGGAGCGATATAGACTTTGAAGCCAACCTCAAAGATGGCTTCGGGGTAGACTGGCCTGTACGGTACGCAGATATTAAACCATGGTATGACTATGTGGAAAAGTACATAGGAGTAAGTGGCGAAAACAGAGGGTTTAAGCAGTTGCCTGACGGGCAGTTTTTACCCCCAATGGAAATGAACTGCGTAGAGCAGCACTTCCAAAAAGCTGTAGAGAGTAAGTGGAACAATCGTTGGGTAACCATTGGCCGAACCGCACACCTCACCCAACCGCTAAATCAGGCCTATCCCGATCATAAAAACCCGGGTCAGAGAAGCCAATGCCTTTTTAGAGACCGATGCATGAGAGGGTGCCCTTATGGAGGTTACTTCTCCAGCCTTTCTTCTACCCTGCCGGCTGCTGTGGCCACAGGTAATGCTACGGTAATGACCGATGCTATAGTGCATGAGGTGATGTATGACGACAGCACCGGAAAAGCCATTGGCGTTCGCGCCATAGACCAGAACACCAAAGAGTCTACCGAATACTACGCCAAGGTAATTTTCCTTTGTGCTTCGGCCATTGCCTCGGCAGGTATATTGCTACAGTCTAAATCGTTGCGCTTCCCCAACGGACTCGGCAACGATAGTGGCGAACTAGGACATAATATAATGGATCACCACCTGGGAGTTGGAGCCGGTGCCAGAGTAGAAGGGTTCGAAGACAAATACTACAAGGGAAGAAGAGCAAATGGTATTTACATTCCTCGCTTCCGAAATCTTGGTGGTAGCTCCAATATGAAAAACTTTGTGCGAGGCTACGGTTATCAAGGGTCTGCTTCAAGAGAAGGATGGGGTCGTAACATTGCCGAAATGAGAGTAGGCCGTGTAGGTGGCAACATTAAAGATGCTTTGATGGAGCCAGGAGGCTGGACCATGGGCTTTATGGGCTTTGGAGAGGTGCTTCCGCAGCATAAGAACTACATGTATCTGGATTATGACAACCTGGATCAGTGGGGACTACCTCAAATGAGGTTTGATGCCGGCAGCTTCCATGAAAACGAATACGAAATGCGTAAAGACATGGCCGCAGCAGGAGCCGAAATGCTTGAAGCTGCAGGTTTCAAAAACGTGTATACGTATGATAATGGGCCTAACATGGGCTTGGGTATTCATGAAATGGGTACTGCCCGAATGGGTAGAGATCCGAAAACCTCAGTAACCAATAAATGGAACCAGGTGCACGCTTGTAAAAACGTGTTCATGACAGACGGAGCATTTATGACCTCGGCCTCTTGCGTAAACCCATCGCTTACTTACATGGCTTTTACCGCAAGAGCAGCCAATTATGCAGTAGATCAATTGAAAAAAGGAAAACTTTAAACCATGGAAAGAAGAGAAGCACTAAAAAATATAGGTTTTGGATCAGCAGCTCTGTTTTCTAGCAGTTTACTGTTTGGTGCTCTGCAAAGTTGTTCTCCTCAGCCCAAGGTAGATTGGGTGCCTGTGTTGCTTACCCCTGAAGAAGCGGCTCAATTGGAGAAAATATGTGAAGGTATATGTCCTAAAACAGAAACTCCGGGAGCAACAGAGGCAGGAGTTGCCAACCATATCGACCAGGCCTTATCTGTTTTGAATACTGATAAGGAGGCGGATTACTTTAGAAGGGGAATGGCTGTATTTGTAAAGAACTTCGATGCCAATCAGGATGTGAAGTTTAACAAAGCCACTACCGAGCAAATAACCGCGGCCATTAACGAGTACTTTAAAAAGTACGATGAGAATCCGGATATACTAAAACGCTATAGAAGTACATTCAACGACCCGGGAGAAAAAACCGATGAGTTTTTAGAAACCTACTTCGTTACCAATGTGGTAGATTCTACATTCTATAGTTACTTTACCAGCGAACTGGTAGGGGAAGAGGTTATGCCGTATGACCCCATTCCGGTAAAATACGAAGGATGTCTTCCATACGAGCCGGGGCAAAAGTCTTGGGCTAGTGTGTGATCATCATAAATCGAACAATAAACCCCGGCTCCGGTCGGGGTTTTTTATTTAACTTAAGGCTGTTATGAGCTGTACCAGCCCATTTTTTAAAAGCACATTACCTTTTTTCATTCTTCTGTGTCTGGCGTTTCCAAATTTTGCATCGGCTGGTTCTGAGCCAACGCCTGCCCAAAACTCTATAGTTCAGGTTCAGCAAGATACTTCCTATACAGCGATAGGGTCTTTTGAAGAACCCTATCTCAACCAACAGACACTTGCCTTTCAAGGCGATACTGACCTTAGAAGTCTTTTGCTGGGTAGTTTTTATGGGCTAATGGTAGTTATGATTCTCTATAACTTCTTCATCTACCTTTCGCTCAAAGACAGGGTATATCTACTCTATGTATTCTCTACCACCTTTGCTATGCTCACCACGGTTTCGACCAATGGACTTGGAGAGCAGTACCTGTGGCCTCAGCATGAGGGTATAGACGGAAACCTATATGTACTATTTGCCGGAATCAGCATGGCATTCTCCAGTCGCTTTGCGGCAGAGTTTCTCAATGTGGCTAGTTTTAGTCGCTCAATGGACCGACTTCTGTGGCTCATATGTGGCTTGAGCTTACTCATGTCTGTTCTTTGTGCTCTGTTTGGTGTTAACCCAATTTACGGTTTTGCCAGGTGGTTGGTGTTGCTCTCCTTTCCAACACTTTTGGTCGCAGGTATATTCGTATACCGAAAGGGGTTTAAGCCGGCTCTCTTTTATATCATTGCCTGGGTGCCTTACATTTTGGGTGTGCTCATCCGAACCATTCATGGAGCCGGACTTTTGCCCACCAATTTTTTTACACTAACTGCTGTAGAACTAGGTGGTGCCATGGAAGTTACCCTGCTTTCGCTTGCTCTGGCCGATAGAATAAGGCGTATGCGCAAAGAACTCAGGCAGCAGGAAATAGAAAAGGAGAGGTTTAAGCTGAGTTTGCTCGAAGAACAAAAACTACTGCTTGAAAAAACCGTGGAGGAGCGCACCAAAGCTTTGCAAGAAGCCAACGAGACTAAAGACAAGTTTTTCTCCATCATCGCTCACGACTTGAGAAGTCCTATGGTAGCCCTTCAAGGTGTTGGGCAGAAACTGGAATACTACATTCGCAAAAACAGACAGGAGAAACTCCTGGAGCTGGGCACCAAAATCGATAACTCTACCGATCATATAAACCATCTGCTCAATAACTTGCTGAATTGGGCAACCACTCAAAAAGGAAGTATTCCTTACCATCCGGAAAAAGTGTCTCTTTATGAAATGGTGCAAGAGACTATTCGTCTTTATGAATCGCTGGCAATCAGTAAAGAAATAGAGGTGATGAACGAGGTAAGTGAGGAAGTACTGGCCTATGTAGACGTAAACACTATGGCCACCGTAGTCAGAAACTTGCTAAGCAATGCCATCAAATTTAGCCCGGAAGGCAGCACCATTTGGTGCAGGTCTATGCAAGCTGATAAAATGCTTTTACTTCAGGTGAAAGATCAGGGAGTAGGCATGTCTGATGAAAAAATTAGAGAAGTACTCAATGGGCAGAGGCTTATTTCTCCCGCTGGAGTTAGGGGAGAGAAAGGCTTTGGCTTGGGGCTGCGACTTAGCAAAGAATTTATAAATTTGAATAGAGGTAGGTTTGAAGTAACTTCAAGAGTCTCTGAGGGAACAACTTTTTCGGTCTATCTGCCTTTAGGTTAATGTGTTGGCTGTTAGCGTTAATTCTATTTTTTTGAATACAGCTCTCTGAAATCTTCGGATTCCAAAATGCTAAAATGTTTTACTTATGAAATGTGCAAAGGAGTGATTTTAACTCTCCTCTTGTGTCTCTCTTTTTCCCTGAGCGGCCAGGACGCCCTGCACAGAGCCAGACAAGCCACCAGTGTGGAGTTGTTGCAACTTGAGCTGGCCAGAGTAAAACTAATCGTGGATGCGGATCCACAACAAGCCAGATCAGTAAGCGAAATTCTGATTGAAAATGCCCGTGAGTTGGGCAGGGGTGCTCTGGAAAATGAAGCAAGGTTGTGGCTCGGAGCCAGTTTATTTTCTCTGGGTAAATACGATTCTTCCATAGTGGTTCTGGAAAACTGGAAAGGCGGTGAGCAGGCGGCAAGCGGTTTATCTTATGCTAAGCGTAACTTTTATAAAGGAGTAGGACATTACTACTTGGGCGAGTACTCTGTTGCGGTGGATTTATTTTTGAGCACGGCAAATACTCCGGAACTCACCCTCGAACCTAAATTTCATGGTCGATACTTTAGGGTGTTGGGAGAAATATACCGGGCAGCAGAAAACCTTAACCCGGCCTTGGAAAACCTGGAAAAGGCACTGGAGATTTGTGAAGCCGCTCAGGATACGCTAGGAGTTGCTGCTACGCTCAACCGGCTCGGAGTGGTCTATTACCAGAAGGAAGAGCATCAGATAGCCGAAAAATTGCTGCTGCAATCACTAGACATTTGCCAGGCCGCTAATTTGGAAGGAGTAGCCGCCAGTAATTTCAACGATCTCGGAGAGCTGTATTTTGCTACTAAAGAATATGAAAAGTGCCTCGACTTGTATGAGCGGGCTTTGCAAATGGCTCCCGATGAAAGTACCCGCATTAACACGCTTAACAACATTGCTCGGCTCGACTGGGACCTCGGTAGGTACTCTGAGGCTGTAGACCGAGCCCTGGAAGCATTGGCTCTGGCCGAAGAAATGAACATTCTCACTTATAAAGTTGATGCTACTAAAATCATTGCCGACAGTTATCAAGACATGGGCAAGTATGTGAAAGCCACTCACTACTATAACCTGTATATAAACTATCTGGAAACGTTGTTCGAAGAAGAGCAAGCCAAGCAGGTGGTTGAGCTGGAAACACAATATAAAACCGCCCAGAAGGAGCGAGAAATAGAGGGACTTTTGCTCAAACAGGCCGCAGAGAAAGAAAGGCAAAAACTCTACCTCATTGGACTGATTGTAGTGGCTGTATTTTTAATTATAGTACTTCTGTTGTTTATACAGATTAGAAAAAACAACCGTAAGATCAGTCTTCAGAACCACAAGCTGGAAGAACTAAATGCCAGCAAAGACAAGTTCTTTTCCATAATTGCTCACGATTTGCGCAGCCCCATGATTGCCCTTCAGGGAGTGGGTCAAAAGCTGGAATATTTCATTCGTAAAGAAAAGCAAGAGAAGATACTCGAGATGGGTGGGAAAATCGATCGATCAATAGACCAGTTGAACCATCTACTCAATAACCTGCTGCATTGGGCTGCTTCTCAAACAGAAGGGGTGCCGCATCACCCAGAATACTTCGATGCCTCCAAAACCATAGAGGAAAATTTGGCGCTTTATGAAGGCTTGCTTGAATCGAAAAAGCTCACCGTAAGGGTAGCTAAAAATGAAGCCCATGTATATGCCGACAAGAATAAATTTTCGACCATTATCAGAAACCTGTTGAGCAATGCCATTAAGTTTAGCCATGAAGGTGGCGTAATTGAGGTTGAACTTAAAGAGCAGAATGGTACAACGGAAATAAAAGTAACCGACCATGGAGTTGGTATGGACTCCGTGATGAAGAAGAAGCTTTTTACCTCATCTCTCAAAAGCGAGCGAGGTTTGAACCGGGAGGTGGGCTTCGGTTTAGGTCTAAAAATTGTCAATGAATTTGTTCAGCAAAACCATGGAACTATTCAGGTGCAAAGTGCCAAAGGAGAGGGCGCAATCTTCACCATTTCAGTGCCCGCTGAGGGTATGGGTAAGGTAATGCAAATGAGCTCAGTAGGCAGGTGAAGATATTAGTTCTACAGATTTAGTTACTTATCAATAATCCTTTGTCTGCTTGTATAATCTGAAACAAATCATGCTTCCTTCCTTTCGCGGATAAATGTAGTTTACCAATGGTCAGCCCTATAGACTGCTCCCATAAAGAAGTACGTGTTCCAATTGCTCAGAATTATTATTTTTAATGGTCAACCAAAGCAGATCATTCAGCAATGAACATACTCATCGTAGAAGATGAACCCAATTATGCCGACACTCTCGAGATGTTTGTGGATGAGTTGGGGTATCAGACCATTGGCATTGCAGAAGAAGGTCAGAAAGCGCTCAAATTTTTTAGGAGCAAGCAGCCGGATCTGGTTTTATTAGATATAAATATTGAAGGAGAGATGTCGGGGATAGACTTAGCTCGAATTTTTCAGGCCGAGAGACCCACCCCGGTTATTTTTATTACTTCCTATGACGATAAAGATACCTTCAATAAGGCCAAAGAAACCGTGCCCAGTGCTTACCTTATTAAGCCTTTTGACCCGGTGCAGCTCGAAAGAAGTATGGAATTGGCCACCCTTAGAGCTTATACCACTTCTCACGAAGAAGATGTCTTTGAAGACAATAGGCATGTGGTGTTGGCAAAAGACTTCTTTTTTGTAAAAGAGAGAAATAAGCTGGTTAAACTTATGATTACAGACATACTTTGGGTTTCTGTAGAAGACAAGTATTGCATACTACATACAGAAAACAAGAAGTTTGTCATTCGTCAGTCACTCAAAGAGTTGGCCGATAAGCTTAATCCTCAAGAGTTTGTACAAACCCATCGTTCCCACATCGTAAACATTAAAAAGGTAGAAGATATAGACCTTTCTCAGTTTACCATTGCAATAAATGGAGAAGAGGTGCCCTTGGGTAAATCCTACAAAGACAACCTGATACACCGCTTGCAAACTCTCTAATGTGGTTTTGCCCTCCCTTCGACCTTTTTGGCGCACATAATCAAGTAGTTGGCGCACATTTCTAGCGAGTTGGTGCACCTTTAACCATTCAGTATCCGGGTGTTTTACAATTTTAAACTGTGCTAATCAGTAAACACACACAATATGAATTCAATAAGTATAATTGGTGCTTGCTACGGTGCCTATGGCGAAGCTACCAAAACCTTTGATGTAACCTCAAAGGTTCAAAAGCTGATTACCCGTTCTGGGGATAGTTTGGAAGTTGATAATCATATGTTTAATGACCCCTGCCCAGGTCACAGTAAACATTTTGGAGCTGTTTACAAGGTCAACGGACAAACGAAAGCGGTGGCCTGTAAAGAAGGTCAACGTGTAACTTTTTCCTGACACCTTTCAATCACAGATATGAGCAAAGTGAAAATTATATCGGCCGCTTACGGGACAAAAAATGCAGCTTTGGTGGTAACTGAAAAGGTTCAACAGTTGGTTGATAAGGGTGAGACAAGGATAGCAGCTTCCAATAAGTTGTTTGGCGACCCGAGCCCTGGTCATACCAAGCATCTGGCTATTAATTATTCATTTAACGGAGTGAAATTGGCTGGTGCTTGTAAGGAGCATCAAACTGTTGCAATAGCTAGCTTCCCAAACGCCAATTGGATGTCCAGGATTAACGGAAGCAGGAAATTGTCGGAAATTAATATGCCCGGCACCCATGACTCATGTGCTCTTTTCGGAGGTTTTATGACCCAATGCCAGGAGTTGTCGATAGCTGCTCAGCTCATTTTGGGTGTGAGGTTTATGGATATTCGATGCAGACATCTCAACAATGTTTTCACCATACATCATGGATCTGTTTATCAAAAGATCAATTTCGGAGATGTTGTGCAGCAGTGTATAGATTTTCTGGTAGAAAATCCGAGTGAGACCATTGTAATGGGGGTTAAAAGAGAGTGTAAGGACGATCCTAAATTTTGGGAAATCGATGCCTGTAAAGATGAAGGCAACACGCGCAGTTTTGAAGTCACTCTTGAACACTACATGCATGGGGCAGGTAACCGTTGGTATGTGGCAGACACTATCCCCAATCTGCAAGAAGTTAGGGGCAAGATTGTGCTTGTTCGTAGGTTCGAGGGTAAATTGGGTATACCAGCCTACTATGGATGGAAAGGGGATAGCATCTTTACTTTGAATGATGATGCTCCTTCAGAAACGGCACCTAGCAAGATTAGAGTTCAGGATTGTTACAAAGTGGCGTATTTCAACGGATATGATGAAAAATGGAATAATATTGAAAAACTGTTGAATGAAGCAGCCAAAGGAAGTACTAATGTATGGTATTGGAATTTTGCTAGTGGTACTTCACCAGGCGTCCCTGACTTAAATAACCCTAGATCTACTGCTATTGGCAAAGGGGGGATGAACAATCGGCTAAAGGAACATTTGCCTGAATGGGGAAAAAAGAGAGTAGGTACGATTATTTTAGATTTTGTTTCGGATGACGGACTGCTTGATAAGATCATTGCAATGAATTAGGCCACTATAAATCAATATGCTATGCAACCAATGAGTAAAAGTGATTTACAAATAGGAGACATTCTCATTTTTGAGAATTTCGACTTTAGTTTAGATAAATTTTTCAAAACCTGGGAGGAGGACGGTGCAGAGAAAGCCGCATTCTATTTGCTGGTTTACCTTATTCCTTGGTTTGATCCTGGTAAAGAAGGGCAGAATTACAGAAATATATATCATGCAGCTATTTGGGGGCATGTAGATATTAATTTTGGCAAGAATACCTTTCCAAAAGTGATGGATTGTGTTGTTCAGGCCGGAAGTCATGGCATAGGTGCAGCTACTTTGGAATCGACATTGAATGCAGACTCGGTGGCTAAACTCTATGTATACCGAAGGAAAGGTGATTTGGATACTGACACAATCAACAAAGCCATTAGCGATTTTTACTATGATGGCTCAATTAAATATTCCTATTCAACAGCCTGGATGTTGGCAGTGATTTGCTCCATGCGTTATAAGGATGGAGAAATCCGAAAGATTATTCTGGATAAAATTCCAAATAGGTTTATTGCTGAGTCGGTCATTGTGGCGATTACTTTACTCATTAACGAATACAGTGAAGGACACCAAAAAGATATGATTGCCTGTTCTACCTTAGTAGCCATGTGTTTAAAAAATGCTGGCTATCCCATTCATGTAGAGCCATTAACTGAATCTCCCGAGCTTATTTTAGATGATCAACTCATGGTAAGTTCCGTTCAACCAGAAATACAGCTTCCGGGGTCAATTCCGGAGATCAAGCGCACACCAATTGAAGAAACCATTATTACTCCGCGACAGCTTTTTGAATCTCCAGATGTAGAACTTGTGGGTTACTTTTCCCGGTCGAATTAGGTCTTCAAGTGATGTTTAAAAATAAAGCTTAGGAGCCATTTAGGCTATTGAGAATTTGTCTCCGTTTTGAGAGGAATCGTATCTCTGGAGTTTTCATTTTCCAACTATTGGTGACTGCTGGTTGTTTCCGGCTCCTGGCTTCCAACTCCTGGCTTCCGGCTTCATAGTCCCGTCTTCCGTCTTCTGTCTTCTGTCTTCTCGCTTCCGTCTCATTCCACCCCTAGCCCCTCACATTCCACATCAACTTTATTGGAGACTCTTCACTGCAATTGGTCTTGCTTATCAGCAGCCCGCTCCCAGCTCCCAACTCCATGCTTCCGTCTTCCCGCTCCAGCTTTCAATAGACCATGAACCACCAATGAACCACATTCACGCCCAAAAATCTGCCACTCGCGCACAATTCTGAATACACCCAACAACACTTGGGCATTTTTATTAAACAATAAATTTTAAAACATTATGCGTATCAGTAGAAGAACACACCTTCCAAAACTACTGTTTTTAATAACCCTGCTGATTCCATTGGTTGAAACCAAAGTGGATGGGCGGTTAGAAGTCTATGGTAACTTCCTGACTATTGCGGCTAACAACTCCTCTTTTAGTGCCGATAACTATACCGATTTTGGGACTGTATTCAACAGAACGGCCTCCGTAGATTATACGCAGTTAAGTAGGACGTTTGTGCTCGTCAATGGTGGAAGCAGCAATCTTGTAATTTCAGAAATAAGGCTGGAAGATGAACAAAACTTTTTTGACATTACAACTAGCGCAGTGGGAACACTATCTCCCAATGAATCGGCTGAGCTGGTCATTAATTTTAATAGTAGGGCATTTGGATTGGCTTTCGCAGAAGTAGTTATTGAAAGTAATGATCCCAACGGATCTTTCCGATTCTTTATTAGAGCCAAAAATGTAGAGTGTAATTCGACCAAATGTTTTGGAAAATTACCTAGTGACCCAACCGTGTGTAATTCTTTTGGAACTTGCATTGGCCAAAATACGTGCTCTTGTGCTCCGTTATATGCGGGTACAAACTGTCAAACACCAATACGCTGGAACGATGGTAATACGCTGGTGCAGGCTGGTCATGATTTTTCTCCGAGAATAACAATAGGGCCAGAACTAACTGACCCGAATGAAGTCTATCGAATTAAAGTCGCCATAAATAAGTTGTCTTTGTTCCAAGATACTGAAGTGTCTATTGGTGTTGGTTCTTCTCCGCCAGGAGATTTAGCTCATGATATTGGTCAGATAGACAGAGAGTATGGTTATCTATCTTCAGGGCGATTATACAGTAACGGAGTACATAATGATTACGGCATTGGCTACGGTGAAGGAGATGTTGTGCTCATTATATATGACCTTCCTCAAAACAAGCTGAGTTTTGCTGTAAAAAAGGCTGGCACTCATGAGTTTCTTCCACAAGGAGAAGCATTTACCGGGCTAATAGCCAGGCCAGGGAAATCTCTTCATTTAATGCTGAGCCTGACTTGTTTTGGTGAATGTGAGCTTGAATTAGTAGACTGACCAATGACAGGTAATTGATGCGAGTCTTCATTTTAAGCCTTAAATCTTAAACTTCGAACACAACTCCCTTGTATTGGCGGTGCAGTAACGGCTCTCGACCCCGCAAGCCTCTTGCTTCCGTCTTCATGCTCCCCGCTCGCAGCTCCAGCTTTCAAACTTTGAACAATAAACCGTGAACCATGAATGAACCACATTCACGCCCAAAAATCTGCTGTTCACGCACATTTTTTTATCTGAGCTCTTAGCAATCAGCAAATTGTGAGTTATAAAACCAAGGCCAGCCATGTCTTCCAACCAAAAGAAAATCCTACATAAACTCCTTGTTTTCACGGTATTCCTAATTCCATTTACAGAAGAGTTTCAGCCTCAGCTAGAGTTGGCAGGAAATAATGCATCTATTGCATCTGGTTCTAGAACTGTAAGCGAAGCCAACTTTACCGATTTCGGTATTACCTACAATAAGACGGTTTCAGTGAATGAAAATCAGATTGAAAGAACCTTTGTGCTTACTAATACCGGTAATTCTGATCTGGTGATTTCGGAAATTAGACTCGATGACGACAGGAATTTTTTTGAGATAACCACTAATGCTGAAGGAACTTTGGCACCTAATGAATCGGCCAATCTTACGATCAATTATACAAGTCACAGTTTCGGATTGGCCTTTGCAGAAGTGATTATTGAAAGTAATGATTCCAATGGCCCTTTTAGGTTTTTTGTTAGGGCTCTTAATATTGAATGTAATTCTTTAAAGTGCTTTGGTACGCTCGCAGATGATGCAAATGCATGTAATGGAAAAGGCACTTGCCTGGCGGATGATGTATGTTCCTGTGTTTCCTTATATACCGGAACTCAATGTCAAACGGCAATAAGATGGAGTGATGGTACCTTAGTGGCAAAGGCTGGTTTCGACTTTACACCTAGAATTTTTATAGGACCTGAGTTAAATGATCCCAATCAGGTATATAGTATTAAAATTCGAATTGATGGCCTAACCATATTCCCTGGGTCTAAAGGAATCTCTATAGGTTTAGGGACTTTACCTAGCGACATGGCACATGACATTGGTGCCAATGCCAATGAGTATGGCTTTTTATCTACAACAGGAGAAAAGTTTAGTAATAATGCGCTGACCGCGTTTGGTGCTGCTTATGGCGTGGGAGATACCATATTGATTGAATATGACGCACCTAATAATAAACTTAGTTATGCTGTTCAGAAAGCGGGCACCCCTGCATTTGTTCCACAAGGGAGTGGCCCCGCCTTTACCATTACGACTCCAGAAAATGGAGAATCTCTTTATTTGTTGCTAAGCGTAACCTGCTTTGGTAGCTGTGAATTTCAATATGTAACCTAATGATTATTAGAATGTTGAGGATAGGTTTGATTCTATTTTGTTTGGTAATGTTTTATGGGCTTTTGTTGGCTCAAGAAAACATGGTATCTGTTAATAATGGTGGAGATAGTAATGCGAATATTATCTATCAGAGTTCAGGGAGCTCTACATATTATTCAAGCTTCGATTGTGATGACAACCCCATTACATCTTCCGCCTATCTCATTCGTAAAAACGGGTCATCTTGGGAGATACTAAACAGTAGCAACCAACTCATTTACAGCAACCCCATGGACTCCCCTAAGCCTCCCAATGAAGGCTGGGCTGTAGAGACTAATGGTACAGCTCCTGCACCAACGCTGGCAGGTGATGTTGATGCATTCGTACCCAATACCCTAAGTTTTCCAACCGATGAGTTTTCTGGTGGTTACGATACGGACGGAGTAGTTCAAAAATCTACGGTCGACTTTGGTGATGTCACCCTTAAAATAACGGATGATGGTACAGGAACAGCTTTTGCTTCATTAACAGGTATTAGTTCAAGCCTCAATAGAGGTTTTGCACATGGAAGTGTTATTGCCGGTAATGCTGCGGTAGATGGTTTAGGCTATGTATCAAATGCAGGAGATGGCGCGAATGGACAATGGTTTGTATTTGCTACCGACAATGGAACAGAGTTTAAATTGGCCAGTCTGGATATACAAGAAACCTATGATTACATTGCCAATATAGAAATACTGGGATTTTTAGATGGAAGCCAGGTAGTAAGCGAAGAAGTATCTATTTCAAAGTCAAGCGTAAATACTGGTATTACCTTGAGTTCAAGCATCTTTGAAAATGTCGATGAAGTAAGAATACGACAGAAAACAGCTGGCTTTTACGATGGTGGCGTCCCCGGTATTGAAGGAGCTATATTCAATAATATAATGCTGGAAGCTCCGGTAGTCCCAAATGCTGCTCCCACAGCCAGCAATGTAAGTATTTCTGGTACTTTCGCTTTAGGGGAGCAACTAACAGGCAATTATACCTATGCCGATGATGACAGTGATGCGGAAAGTGGTTCCACATTCAAATGGTACAGGTCCGATGATGCCTCAGGAACCGGAAAAGTGGCCATTGCAGGAGCCACGGCCCAAACATATACCCTGGTAGCCGATGACGATGGTAAATACATCAGCTTTGAGGTAACCCCTAATGATGGTACTGAGGCAGGTACTCCGGTAGAGAGTAGTCCGGTTTTCGAAATTGTGAGGGTGTCCTCAATTGTACGTCAAACACCATCGGATGCCACCACAAGCGAAGATGAAGTGACTTTCAGAGTGACCTTCAGTGACGATGTGCGTTATGTCAGTACTGATGATTTTGTTTTGAGCGGAACTGCCGCAGCAGATGGCACAGTGTCTTCAGTTACAGCTGTTTCTTCAAGCGTTTATGATATAAAAGTCACGGGCATTACTAACTCTATCGGAACTATCAATCTTGACCTGAAAGGGGTAGATGCATCAGGAAGCAACAATATTGCTAAAATCCCATCCCAATTAGACGCCAACTCTACGGCTGATCTCCAGATTACGGACTCACCGGTTTTTGGTCAGTCTTTCGGGCCCAATAACTCTGGTCTTTTGTTAGATGTGGTATTAAAAAAAGGCTCAGGTCATAGTTACAGTGGAGCGGGTACATTAGAGCTAATCTCAGGTGAAGGTTACGGAGGAACAGTGTTAGCTACTGAAAACATACAAATTACTTCCGCACAGACTGAGGTGACCTATTCATTCAGTAGTCCACCAAGTGTAACGGCCGGAACAACCTATACTCTGAGGGTCAATATTCCGGGAGCTCCATCGAACAGTATAGGGTTTTCGGCCCAGGTAGGGGCTGGTTATTCAGGCGGAATTCTTTATCAGGCATCCGCTCTTTCAAGTGCAGATTTATATTTCAAACTCTTTGTTTCTTCTGGCCCGAGTGAAGCACTTGGTAGCACATTGCCTGCCACTGATGAAACATACACCATCTCTAATCCTCCGGTAGCCAGTAATGTTGACATTACCGGGACATTGAACGTAGGTCAGCAATTGACAGGTACCTATGATTTTAGCGACCCTCAATCGGATACCGAAAGTGGGTCTTCTTTTAAATGGTATAGGGCAGACGATGCATCCGGAACCAATAAGGCAGCTATAGCTGGGGCAACAGGTACCACCTATACCCTGACTCTAGCCGATGGAGGTAAGTTCATTAGCTTCGAAGTAACCCCCTCGGATGGAACTGATACCGGAGATGCCGTAGAAAGTGCAGCTTATGAGGTGCCAGCAGCAATTACCGTTCAGTCCATAGCCAGGCAAACACCTGGTACTGCGAATGTGAATGCCGGTACCGAACCTGTTTTTAGGGTCACTTTCAGCGAAAATGTTCGCAATGTCAGTGCCGATGATTTTACCCTCAGCTCAACAGCAGGTGGAGCGGTCTCTTCGGTAAACGCAGTAGATGCCAGCATTTACGATGTAACGGTTAACAATTTGAATAATGTGGATGGCACATTGAGCCTGAAGGTGAAAGGTATCGATGGAACAGCAGGCACCAACAATATTACAGGAATTGGCTATAGTAATGGAGTCGCTACCATTCAGCAGACTGGGGTGAATGATTATCTCAACCAGTCAAAATTAGGGCAGACTTTTACAGCCACCACCAACAATTTCCTAACGGCCTTTACTTTGTTTCCAGAAGCAGGACAACACGGTTTTGCAGGAACGGTAACGCTGGAAATTCACAGTGGTGATGAGAGCGCAGGAGGTTCAACTGTACTTAAAACTGAAACCGTAGAATTCACTGCCAGTACCGATGCGGCAGGACAAACCATACAATTGTCTGATCCACCACAGCTTACTCAAGGCGAGACCTACAGTATAGTTTTGACGAATTTTTCGGGTAGCGGAAGCCATGCATTTTCCTCTTCTACCAGTGGTAATTATGCAGATGGCCACGTGATTTTTACAGGCTACAACTCCGGAAGCCATAGTGCCTTCGATCTTAAGATAGATATCTTTGAGGGTACTCAAACCGATGGAGAAGCCTTACTCGACTTGGCGCCTGGCACCGAGGAAAGCTATACTGTGCAAGCCGATAATATTTCTCCAACTGTCACTATTAGCAGTAATGCATCCAACCCTCAAAGTGGAGCATTCACCGCAACCTTTACCTTCTCTGAAGACGTAACAGGCTTTGCGATTGACGATATCACGATCGGTAATGGAACTGCCAGTAATTTCCAGACCACCAGCGCCAGCGTGTATACAGCCACCATAACACCGGCAGCCGATGGAGAGGTAACGATAAATGTAGCAGCAGACAAAGCGTCCGATGCTGTCGGTAATAACAATACTGCTGCCACGCAATTGAGTTTAACCAATGATGAAACAGCTCCTACCGTAACGATCTCAAGTGATGCCAATAACCCACAAAGCGGAGCGTTTACAGCCACTTTTACTTTTTCTGAAGACGTAACCGGTTTTGAAGTGGGCGATATCACTGTCGGTAACGGTGCAGCCAGTAATTTCCAAACTTCGAGTGCCAGCGTTTACACGGCCACCATAACTCCGGCTGCCGATGGTGCAGTTACAATAGATGTTGCCGCCAACAAGGCCATTGATGCAGCGAGTAATAACAATATTGCTGCCACACAACTCAGCATTACGAATGATGAAACGGCACCATCAAGAGTTTCCGGTTCCATTGTAGGCAAAACTTATGGCCTTAATCAGAACATGGATATTACCGTAGAATTTGATGAAGCAGTGGTGGTTGAAACTTCCGGAGGAACTCCTTCTATCAACATCGCCATGGGAGGCCAGAACAAGACAGCTACTTATTTAAGTGGTTCGGGTACCACCACCCTAACATTTAGGTATACCACTTTGGCCGGGGACTCTGATAGCAATGGAGTTACTGTGGGGAATATAGAGCTAAATGGAGGAGTGATTGCTGATGCTGCCGGTAATAATGCCTCACTGAATGGATCCTATACTGGCCAGGCCGATGTAAGAGTGGATACAGCTGTTCCTACAGTCACAATCAGCAGCAGCTCTACGGGGCCTGTCTTAGGTCAGTTTGATGTGACCATCACCTTTAGTGAAAGCGTGACAGGCTTTGAAGCATCAGACCTTCAATTGAGCAATGGAACCATTGCTTCGGGTTCATTCAGTGGTTCGGGAACAACCTATACGGCCACCATTAATGGTAATAACCATGGAAACGTAACAGTAGATATAGTTGCTGATGTAGCCACCGATGCTGCGGGCAATGGCAACACTTCGGCCACGCAGTTTAGTATTTTCAACGATATTGTTTCGCCTTCATTGACCATTACTACTTCGGCCAAAGACCCAATCAATGCTGCTTTTACAGCTACCTTCGCCTTTGATGAAGCAGTGACCGGATTCACAGTGGATGATATTAGTGTAGGCAATGGCTCGGCCAGTAACTTCAGTGGTTCAGGTACTACTTATACCGCTACCATTACGCCCGATGGTGACGGGGAAGTAACTGTAGATGTAGCCCATAGTATTGCAGCAGATGCTGCCGGTAACTTCAATAATTCGGCCACCCAATTGAGCCTGACCTACGATGCAACATTACCAACCTTGGTGAGTGCCACAAAAGATTCTGACACACAAATTACCATCACTTTCAGTGAAGTGGTAGAAGTGGCAGGTGCCGTTAACAGCAACTTTACCGTGGCTGCTGAAGACAATAAGAGTTATAGCGTAACGTCCATTTCAGACGGCACAGCGGGTGATAACCAACTCATACTCACTTTTAACGACCTGAGTACTGCCATTCTGGAGTTGGTCATTACCTACCAGGCCACCTCCGGTAATATCAGCGACCTGGCTTCCAACCATCTGGCCGATGATGCAACAGGAGTAACCATAACGCTCAACCAGTTGGCGGTAGCCAGCAATGTGGTATTCAGTGGAGAACTTCAGGTGGGTGAAATACTTTCAGGTACCTACAATTATACTGACCCTGATAATGATGCAGAAAGTGGCACCACCTTTAAATGGTACAGATCGGAAGATGCTTCAGGAACAGGCAAGACAGCCATTGCCGGAGCAACCGCTCAAACCTATACCACTACCATAGATGATACCAACAAGTTCCTCAGTTTTGAAGTGACACCGAACGATGGCAAGTATGCCGGGGTGGCGGTAGAAAGCTCCCTGCAAGGCCCCATCAACAATGCACCTAATGCTACCAATGTAGCTATTTCAGGTGCGATGGAAATAGGTCAGGTAATTACCGGAACTTACGACTTTAATGATGATGAGAACGATGGCGAGGCAGGAAGTACTTTTAAATGGTATCGTGCTGACGATGCGGGAGGTACTGGCAAAGTGGCCATTGCGGGAGCAACCTCTAATCAATATAGCCTCACCGTTGCCGATGCCAATAAGTACATTTCATTTGAAGTTACTCCATCCGATGCCTATCATGCCGGATCGGCAGTAGAGTCTTCTCTGCAACTGGCAAGCTATGGAACCCCTGTGATTACTGCATTTAACCAGGCCCGTGGCATAGAAGGAGGAACCATGACCCTCACAGGTACGGGCTTCACCGGAGTAAACGGGGTGACTTTTGGAGGAGTGGCAGCCACTAGCTTCAATGTGGTTTCAGATACCGAATTGACCGCAGTGGTCGGTGCCGGTAATTCAGGAAGTATAGCGGTGAGTAACCCAGACAATTCCGGTTCTACTGATGGTTTTGTATTCATTAATACCGATACTAATATAGAGGACTCTGAAATTTGTCAGGACTGTTTGCCTGTTACCTGCGATGCACTGGAAGGTGGAGAAAACTGCGAGATCGATTACCAGTTTGTTTCAGGTGGTGCTACGGCCACGGCAGGATTCGATTTCCAGCCAAGAATTTTCCTTACCAATATGATCATAGACCCTGCTTATGATTATAGTATGAAAATTCAGATTGAATCGTTGACAATTTTCCCAGGCTCAAAAGGAATTTCTTTAGGATTGGTGCGGGTAAAAGACAACGGAGAGATATTTGGTGATCTAGCACACGACATTGGGCAGCAAGCCAATGAATATGGCTATATAAGTACTACAGGGGAGAAATTTTCAGATGGTACCTTAAGTGCATTTGGAAGTGGTTATGCCATAGGAGATGTTCTCCTATTGGAGTATAAAGCGGCAGATCAGTCTTTAAATTATTCACTGCAAAAATCGGGCTCTGGTTCCTTTGACAAACAAGGTGGAGGAGCTGCTTTTACAGGTGTAGAATCTGGATCAGGAGATGCACTGGCAGTAGCCCTGTCGCTTACTTGTTTTGGGGATTGCAACTTGACTATTATTGAAGCAGAGGACTCTAAAAGTGCCGGAAGCGCTGAAATAACAGTAGCTGGAGAAACTACCGATTTTGGAACAGTAGACCCTGAGTCAGGAGATGTCACCAAGACTTTTGCCATAAAGAATGAAGGCACTAAAGTGTTGAACCTGACCAATGATCCAAAAGTGACCATTTCGGGAACAGATGCAGCCGACTTCACTGTGGCCCTTCAACCAGCATCGAGCATCGATGCTGCAGACTACACGTATTTCGATGTTACCTTCGATCCATCAACTGAAGGCAGCAAATCAGCTACGGTTACCATTGCCAATAATGATTTGGATGAAAATCCATTTACCTTCGAAATCACTGGCTCCTCGGTTATTCCGAATGTAGCCCCCATCGTTACCAACGTAGAGATAACCGGTGATCTGATTGTAGGCCAAACCCTGACGGGAACCTACACCTTCACTGATGGAAATAGTGACCCGGAAAGCGGCTCAACTTACCAATGGTATATGGCCGATGATGCAAATGGCAACAATAAAGCAGCCATCAGCGGTGCCACCAGTACCACCTATGTGTTGACGAGCGACCATGTAGGTAAATACTTTAGTTTTGAAGTGACCCCAAGCGATGGGCACGTATTCGGCACAGCTCAGGAAAGCAGCCT